>Ga0182743_1000052_pt1 | contig 235333 bp, 210 predicted proteins | sample eDN3rd30CKraftOP_FD_128522 | JGI IMG/M metagenome (GOLD analysis project Ga0182743, IMG submission 128522) | Enriched Organic Plus compost microbial communities from Emeryville, California, USA - eDNA 3rd pass 30_C Kraft OP (version 2) (version 2) ...
AAAGTGACCATGCGATTCCGTGGCAAACTGACCACCTGATTTGCTGGCGAAGCTAGCTGGGAGCTGTAGCAGTATTGTTGTCAAAAGTACTGATTATAAAGTATCGATTCTGTTTTTATTTTCTGTCCCGTAATTCGGCCTTCACATCATCCCAACTGAGATAGGGCATCTCCCCACTGTCATGAAGTGCCATGCGGTAATCCAATTCATCTAACTGGGCTGAAGACAACGAGACTTCTCCTTTTTTTATACTATCCCATATGGCCTCAGCCATAGCAATCCGCTCAGCAACGCTCAAACCTAATATATCTGCAAGTTGAACCATAATGATAATCCCAATGATATAACAAACTTAAACAAATTACCCCGTGTATACAAATCGCCTGCTACCGCTGTAATCTCCGCCCAGCATTAGCTTTAGCTGCACTAACCCGTGAGATTTAGTCAAGAAGATAGGCCCAAAGATCTCAAACCACAAAGCTTAATTGAAATATATCTTAGGCAAAAGATGTCTTTTTTGCCGAACTTATATTAATGCGTATCGCATTTGCAATAAAAAGAGATTTTGGTAGAAACGTTAGTATTCCCAAGCCTATTCGGTTGGCTCGCCCTGATACAAAAGCAAAGCCCCGAAACGGGGAGAATCGGGGTGCGGGGTCGGCACCGTTTTGTTACAGCGGATTTGTTAAGAGATGTTAAATAGACAATGCAGTGACCAAAGGCGGCTAAAAAGAGAAACCCGTCACTCTGAAAGTAACGGGTCTCCGCCCCAATGGGGTTAGGGGCTATCAACCTAAACCTAGTACTAAAACGAAGGAGCTGGCAGATTATTTTGTTTGAGGGTATAATTTTTGAAATCAGCAGCCGGTCGCGTTGTTTGTCCTTGATAGTTGTACCCAGCACCTCTTCGGCAATGCCATCGGAATATACACCCGCCGTGTCGAAAAAATTAACACCGGTCTGATTCGCCAAAAAAGCAACGACGGCCAATTGTACGCAAACGGACAACAGGTGTTCGATATCGAACAGTCTGTTTGCTACACAAAGAAAACATAAGACTGTTTATCAGTCGATTATAAAATTGGAACGATAATGTATAGCTTTAGCGCAAAGCTGGTCGTCTGCGGTCGATCACTGAGAATAACTGGCTGAAAGCAAAGCGACATGATTAAAATCACAGAACTACAAAAATTTTACCGCACCGAGGAGGTGGAAACGGTAGCGCTCAACAACCTGAGCATTCACGTTGCAGCGGGTGAGTTCGTTGCCGTGATGGGTCCATCGGGATGTGGTAAATCCACACTCCTTAACATCGTGGGCCTACTCGACGACCTGGACAATGGGAGCTACCTTTTCAACAATATTGAAGTAGCTAAATTCAATGAGCGGAAACGCTCCGATCTGCGCAAACACAACATCGGTTTCGTGTTTCAAAGTTTTAATCTCATTGATGAACTGACGGTTTTCGAAAACGTGGAACTACCCCTCATCTACACCAAGGTTCCCGCTTCCGAGCGCAAAAAACGAGTGGAGGAGGTATTGGAGAAAGTACAGATCATGCACAGGCGTAACCATTTTCCGCAACAGCTTTCGGGTGGTCAGCAACAGCGTGTGGCCGTGGCCCGCGCCGTGGTAAACAATCCGAAATTAATACTGGCGGATGAGCCCACCGGTAACCTCGACTCTAACAACGGTAATGAGGTGATGCAGTTGCTTACCGAGTTGAATGAACAGGGCACGACCATCGTAATGGTGACGCACAGTGAACACGATGCCCGCTATGCCGACCGCATCATCCGTATGCTGGATGGGCAAGTGTTGATGGAAACCGTGGGGTAAGAAACTGCAACGCCGAATAATAACAGACGACCAATGTTACGAAACTACATTAAAATCGCTTGGCGCAACTTATGGAAGAGTAAAGGATATTCGGCGCTCAATATCGGTGGACTGGCCATCGGGATGGCCTCGGCGGCACTGATTTTACTGTGGGTAGCGAATGAGATGAGTTTCGACATGTTTCACAGCAAACGGGACAGGCTCTACATTGCGGCCAACCAATCCGTGTTTAACGGTGAGCTGCAGACCTGGTTTACCACCGCAAAACCATTGGGCCCGGCTTTAAATGCGGAGTTTCCGGATATTGCCCACACAAGCCGCTACTCGACCTACAATGGCGTGCTGCTTACCGTTGGCGATAAGAAACTGACGGCAAACGGTGCCTTCGTGGATTCGGCATTCCTGGAAATGTTTGACTTCCCATTGTTGATCGGCGATAAGCACATTGCGCTTAACAGGCCGTCGGATATTGTCATTACGCAATCGCTGGCCAAGCGGCTGTTTGGCAACGAAGAGGCGGTGGGTAAAACGCTTCAATTGGATACACTTGATGTGGCGACCGTTAGCGGCGTGCTGAAGGATTTGCCGGGCAACACGCGGTTCAGGGACATCGAGTACCTGTTGCCGTGGTCATACATGGAAAAGATAGGCTTCTCTGACGACTATTGGGGAAATAATTCTGTACAAACCTACGTAGAGCTCGTTCCGAACGCATCGCGGCATGCGGTGGGCGAGAAGATCCGGGACATCGTTATCCGCCACAGCGATGGCCAGCAGGATAATGAAGTGCTGTTGCATGCCCTGCCCGATTGGTGGCTCCGCTCCAAATACGAAAACGGCCACATTGCCGGAGGCCGTATCGAGATGGTCCGCCTGTTCGGAGTCATTGCGGGCTTCATCCTGCTCATCGCCTGCATCAATTTCATGAACCTAAGTACTGCACGCAGCGAAAAACGGGCGAAAGAAGTAGGTATCCGTAAGGTGGCCGGCGCTTACCGGCGGTCGCTCATTGGTCAATTTATCAGTGAATCGATCCTTCTGGCATTCATTGCTGGCCTGATTGCCCTGGTCATTGTACTTGCTACCCTCCCAGCTTTTGGGGGCTTGGTTGAACGCGATATTTCCATCGGCTTCGACAGCCCGTATTTCTGGCTGTCGGGAGCGGCTTTTGTACTGCTTACGGGGTTATTGGCCGGCAGCTATCCCGCATTTTTTCTTTCGGCATTCAATCCGGTAAATGTACTCAAGGGAACGTTTCGACGGGTGAATGCAGTGTTCAACCCGCGAAAGATACTGGTGGTTATTCAATTTTCGATCGCCATTATCCTCATTATCGGCACGGTAGTACTACACCGGCAAATCCAATATGGGAAGGACCGCGAGAATGGCTACAACAAAAACAACCTGGTCTACGTCTTCGAGATGGGCGAGGTTACGAAAAACAGTTCGTTGATCAAAAATGAGTTGCTCTCCAACGGTATTGCCGAATCGGTGACGCGTACAAGCTCCCCGCTTACCGAAGGGTGGAGCAACAGCTGGGGGTTTGAGTGGCAGGGAAAACAGCCGGACGACAAAACGGTTTTCGACCGCTTCTGCGTTGATGAGCATATTGTGGAAACAGCTGGCTTGACGTTGGTCGAGGGGCGGGATTTTGACTTATCCAAGTACCCGACCGATTCGCTGGGCATCATCCTCAACGAATCTGCTGTGAAAGCAATGGGCTTTCAGGCGCCCATTGGTCAACTGATTAAAGACAACGGCAAGGAATGGCACGTCATCGGTGTGGTCAAAGACTTCATTATGCGGTCGCCGTTTGATCCCATTGACCCGCTGGTCATCGAAGGTGCTGCCGGGTGGTTCAACGCGATACATATCAAATTCAACCCGGCCCTCAGTACGTCGGACGCGCTCCGAAAAACGGAAGACATCTTCAAGCGTTACAATCCGAACTACCCGTTTGAATATACGTTTGTAGACGACGCCTATGCTGAAAAGTTTGCCGAGACACAACGCACGGGTACGCTAGCCGGGCTTTTTGCCTTCTTGACCGTTTTCATTTCCTGCCTTGGCCTGTTTGGCTTAGCTGCTTATATGGCCGAAAACCGCACGAAAGAAATTGGCGTACGCAAGGTGTTGGGCGCCTCCGTGTATGCCATCACCCGTTTACTTTCCAAAGAATTTGTGTTGCTGGTGCTGATTGCCTGCGTCATTGCTTTCCCGATCGCCTACTGGGCGATGGATAATTTTCTGCAAACCTTCGATTACCGCATCTCTTTGGGCTGGGGTATATTCGTAATCTCGGGTTTAGGGGCGTTGACACTTGCATTGATTACCGTAAGCTCACACGCGCTCCGGGCCGCGATGGCTAATCCAGTGGATAGTCTGCGGGATGAGTGAGGCCGTGAGCCTTTAGCCCAACCGGTCTTCCAGTAAGAAAACATAGAGATTTTTGGGCCCATGGGCACCCAACACCAACGTTTTTTCGATATCTGCCGTACGGCTCGGTCCGGTAATCAAGCTAATCAGTGAGGGGATGTTGTCGCCGTACCGTTGCCGCATAAGATCGAGGCCGTCCTTGATGTCCATGACCAGTTGCGAGGCATAGGCAACCACAACATGGATATGGGGATAAATAGAGAGGCGCCGACCGGCAGCACCCCCATTACTCACCAACACGCTACCCGACCGTGCAATCAGCGCTTCGCAACCGGTAATGCCCGCTTCGGCCTCCATAAAGCCTTTATCGGTCTGAAAATAGGGGAACTCGTAGTTGTCTAATAGTTGCCTTACCTTCGGCTCCCAGACATACATCCGCCGAAGTTTTTCCTGCTCGGCCAAGGCGAGTAAGCCCTCGATAAAACTTACTTCATCTTCGCAATAAATGAAATGGCCGGCAACGGCAGTGAGCTGCTGAGCGAACAACACATCCATAGGTTCGGCTGTCTCAGCGTGCAGGGCGGTCTCCTCAAAATTGGGGTACGGATGTTCCCGCTTTTGGAGCAACGCATGCCGGATTTTCTTCAGCATCTGCTCCTTCGCCGTCGTGGCTTTTATATTCCGTTGCAAGACAACCCTCCCCTGTTAGCGTGCGTTATTCACGTTGAGGTTGTGCCGCTGGCATCGCCTTTGGCAGGTTTGTTTTCCAATACTCCCGAGTTGTCGCCCACGCCGTCATGTATCAACCCTTCGGCCGCTTTGCTTTGATCGCCCTCGTCAGCCTCTCCGTTTACAAATTCATCATAAGTGGTACGGTGGTCGAACGGGCGCTTGCCCAATATCTCTTCGAGGTCTGATTGGAAAAGGATTTCCTTTTCGAGCAGCTTCTCGGCCAGTGCAATGAGTCCGTCGCGCTTTTCAAGCAGCAGCTGCTTGGTTTTCTGATAGATATCAGCAATCAGCTTACGTACCTCCTCGTCTATCAACTCGGCCGTTTTCTCAGAGTAGGGTCGCTGGAACTGGTTTTCCTGGTTGTCATTAAACGACACGTTGCCCACTTTGTCGTTCATGCCATACACGGCCACCATGGCGTAGGCGAGCTTCGTAATACGCTCCAGGTCGTTTTGTGCCCCCGTGGAGATTTTGTCGAACGTAATATCTTCGGCCACACGGCCACCCATGGTCATACACAGCCCATCGATCAACTGCTCGGTCGTGTACAGGAACTGCTCCTTCGGCAGGTACTGTGCATAGCCCAATGCCGCCACGCCACGGGGCACGATAGAGACCTTCACCAACGGGTCGGCATGCTCAAGGAACCAGCCGGCAATGGCGTGGCCGGCTTCATGGAAGGCAACAATCCGTTTCTCTTCGGGCGATATGATCTTATTTTTCTTTTCCAGCCCTCCAATCACACGGTCTATCGCGTCCTGGAAGTCGTGCATATCGATGGCCGCCTTGTTGCGCCGCGCGGCGATAAGTGCCGCTTCATTACAGACGTTGGCAATTTCGGCTCCGGCAAAACCGGGGGTTTGTGCAGAAAGCTTTTTGGCGTCTACTTCAGCCGCCAGTTTCAGCGGCTTCAGGTGCACCTTGAAAATTTGCTCCCGCCCCACTAGGTCGGGCTTATCGATAGAAATCTGTCTGTCGAAACGTCCCGGTCGCAACAGTGCCGAATCCAGCACATCCGGCCTGTTGGTAGCAGCCATGATGATGATACCCGAATCGGTACCGAATCCATCCATCTCTACCAGCAGCTGGTTCAATGTGTTCTCGCGTTCGTCGTTGCCGCCCATCACACTGTTTTTACCGCGAGCCCTGCCGATGGCGTCAATTTCATCGATGAAAATAATACAGGGGGCCTTATCTTTGGCCTGCTTGAAGAGGTCGCGTACGCGTGAAGCACCCACGCCGACAAACATCTCCACGAAATCCGATCCGGAAAGGGAGAAAAAGGGCACCTGAGCTTCGCCAGCTACCGCTTTGGCCAACAGTGTTTTACCTGTGCCCGGTGACCCGACCAATAAGGCCCCTTTCGGGATTTTACCGCCCAGATTGGTGTATTTTTTGGGGTTTTTCAGGAAATCCACGATCTCCATCACCTCTTGTTTGGCTTCTTCCAGCCCGGCTACGTCGCTGAACGTTATCGCCACCTGCGATTCCTTATCAAAAAGCGTCGCTTTGGACTTACCGATATTGAAAATCTGCCCGCCAGGGCCACCGCCGCCACCGCCCATACGACGCATGATGAAAATCCAGAATACAATGATCAACAGCAATGGCAGCATGATGGAAAAAATCCATCCCGTCCAGGCGTTGGTACGGTCTTCCAGGCGCAACGACACCCGATCGGCTGCCGGAATATCAACTTGCGCTTCATCCAATTTGCGCTCTAACGCGTCGTAGGAGCCATCGGTGAAGAAATATTGCGGTCCGCTGGGAGGCGATAGCGACAGGCTATTCGAATTTGGCCGAACCTCTTTGTATTTCTCCTCCGCAAGTCGGTCTTTTTTTATAAACACTTCTACGAAAAAAAGCTCGTTCCGCTTATAAGCGATCAGGCGTTCAACGTCGCCCTCCTTCAGCATCTTTTCCTCAAACTCCTGGTAGGTGATCTGCTTCGCATTGTCATCTGTAAAAAGATACTGCAACGCGAAGAATCCGAAGAACATCGCCACCCACAACCATATGATATTGAAACGTGGCGGTTTCGGTGTCACCTTTTTGCTGGGCACTCTCTTTAATCTATCTGGTCCTTTAGGCATACCTTTGCTTCCCTTTAATTATCTGTTTGAATTACGCACTCTGGTAATATTCCATTTCGGCATCACCCCATAGGTCTTCTATGCCGTAATAGCTGCGTTTATCTGTTTTAAAAATATGTACAACAACATCGACGAAGTCCAGTAAAATCCATTCGCCGTGTTCCATTCCTTCTTTACGCCAAGGTTCTTGCTGAAGGGCTTTGTAGACTTCCTCTTCGACACTTTTGGCCAACGCATTGACCTGCGTCGATGAGTCTGCATGACAAATTACGAAATAATCGGAAACCGAGCCCCCTATGTTCCTCAAATCAAGCCTAACAATTTCATTTCCCTTCTTCTCCTGCATTCCGTGTACAACAACCTCCGACAGGCGGTCTGATAGGACTGATTTTTTGTTTTTTATCATTAAAAATTATTATAGTTTTGGGGCAATGATACTCTTTTATTCCATTCGTATTGCAAAGTAACACATTTTCGGGATTATTCGAGGGACAAAATGTTATTACATTACAGCAGATCCCTTCCACCAATGAATACCTCAAGGAAGCCCTGTCAAAATCCACGCCACTCCCTGAAGGCACTGTAATAATGGCAGTTGACCAGTGCGATGGCAGGGGGCAAAAAGGCACAGTGTGGCAAAGCGAACCGGGAAAGAACCTTACATTTAGCTTGCTGCTTACGCCCACGTTCCTCGATCCGAAACAACAATTCGTGCTTACCGCGGCTATCAGCCTTGCCGTTGCGCGCTGGCTGGAGTCGCTCACCCGTATAAGCGTGAAAATCAAATGGCCAAATGATATCTATGTTGCCGATAGGAAAATCGGCGGCATCCTGATTGAAAATATCCTGAAGGGCAAGACCTGGAAGTCTGCAGTAGTGGGTATCGGCATTAACGTTAACCAAACCATGTTTCCCGTTGACATCCGGGAGCGAACGACTTCAGTCAAGCAAATTTTACATAGGGATTGCCAAATATCAGCATTATTACGCGATCTTTGTACCTACATTGAGCGGGAGTATATTGCGCTAAAGGCTGGTCGTTTTGATGCCTTGTTGGGTGATTATAAACAACGGCTTTATCGCCTCGACGAATTGCGCCCGTATCTGGTAGACGGGATCAATGTATCCGGCGTATTGCGGGGGGTCACCGAAACAGGTCGACTACAGATAGACTTCAATGGTCACCTCGTCGATTTTGACATCAAGGAAATAGCCTTTGTCATCTGAGTAGGATTAATTACCTTTGCAGCGCAAACACCGAACACGACTGCCGGAATTAAACCCAGGGCAGTAAAGCGAGTCATAAATTTTAGGAAAACAACACTTGAATGATTATGAGAAAAGTAGTATTAGCAGCCGCGGTTTTGTGTTTCGCCGCCACCGGTGCGTTTGCACAAATCCTGAAACCAGTCACCTGGCAATTCGGGGCAAAGAAAATCAATGACAACGAAGCCGTGGTATTCATGAAAGCCACGATGGACCAGGGTTGGCACATTTATTCGCAGCACCTGGAAGAAGGTGGTCCGATAAAAACGTCTTTTGCATTTAACCCATCTGCCGACTATGATCTGGTGGGCAAAACCGCTGAACCCAAGCCGAAAACTAAATACGAGGAAGTTTTCAGCATGGACGTGGGTTATTTCGACAAGGAGGTCGTTTTCCAGCAGAAAGTCAAACTAAAAAAGGGGGCTACAACCATTAAGGGCGCCGTTGAGTTTATGGCGTGTGATGCGGAGCAATGCCTGCCACCCGATGAAGTGGAATTTACTGTCGCCGTAAAATAACCGGACCGTAAAGAATAAAAAAAGGCAGTGTACTGCCTTTTTTTATTAAGTTTGCAACCTTTTTATCATATGAAATGAGACGGGTCTTTCTCACCTTGTTTGTTTTGGGCATTGCCCTGGTAGCCAGTTCCCCGGTGCTGGCACAAGACACCTTGCTCGACTTTAGCGATGTCGAATTTACAGACGGCCAGGATACAATGGCTGAAGCGGCAGAATACATGGACGTACCCGACGATGTGGTATTCAGTGACGGCCAGGACAGTGCGGACACGGCCTCGGATCAACCCAGATTGGCAGCCGGCAGTGCAGCCACTGCCAGCGGAAACAATGGGGGTAGCCCGCAGACGCTTTGGGGGATTTTCATCGCCGGCGTCATCGGCGGGTTTGCGGCGTTCCTGATGCCTTGCATCTATCCCATGGTGCCGCTTACGGTCTCCTATTTCACGAAGCAGAGCGGCACGCGGACCAAGGGGATCATCAACGCACTGCTGTATGGCCTCTTCATCATTGTCATATACGTAGCTTTAGGCATGCTCGTTACCCTCGTTTTCGGTGCATCTGCACTTAACGAAGCGGCGAGCAGTGCGTGGTTCAACCTCTTGTTTTTCCTGATTATCATCGTATTCGCTGTTTCTTTCCTGGGTGCTTTTGAAATCACGCTACCCTCGCGGTTTGTAAACAAGATGGATGAAAAATCCAACCAAAGCGGTTTTCTCGGGCTATTTTTCATGGCGTTCACCCTCGCGTTGGTTTCCTTTTCGTGCACGGGGCCCATTATCGGCTACCTGTTGGTAGAGGCCGTGGCCGAAGGTGCATTGCTTGGCCCGGCCATCGGCATGCTTGGGTTTTCGGTAGCGCTGGCTATACCGTTCATGATATTTGCCTTTTTCCCTTCCTTGCTGAAGGAGATGCCGAAATCGGGCGGATGGCTCAACACGGTAAAAGTGTCTTTGGGCTTTCTCGAACTTGCGCTTGCGTTCAAGTTCCTGTCGAATGTGGACCTTGCCTATCATTGGGGCCTGCTAGACCGGGAAGTGTTCCTGGCCATCTGGATTGTCATCTTCGGCCTGTTCGGTCTTTATCTGTTGGGCAAGTTGAAGTTCTCCCACGATAGCGACGTGCCATTCATTTCCATTCCGCGTTTATTTTTTGCCATCGCCGTGCTGTCGTTTACCGTGTATATGATACCGGGTATGTGGGGTGCCCCTTTGAAAGCACTCAGTGCCTGGCTGCCACCGTCGCCCACGCAGGACTTCAACCTGCATCAGGTTGGCTTTACGAGCGCAACGCCGCAGGCGAGCAGCAGCGTGGTTAAGAAATATGGTGACGTTTTCCATGCACCGCATGGTATCGACGCGTTTTATGATTACGACCAGGCATTGGAATACGCAAGGCAGGTAAACAAACCTGTACTGCTGGATTTCACGGGATGGAGCTGCGTAAATTGCCGGAAAATGGAAGAATCCGTGTGGCCCGATCCTCAGGTGTTGAAGCGGCTAAAGGAAGATTATATTTTGGTGTCGTTATACGTAGACGACCGGACAGACCTGGCTCCCGAGGAACACTACGTCTCTTCGTTCAGTGGAAAGAAAATACGGCGGGTAGGCCAGAAATGGTCCGACCTTCAGGCATCGCGCTTCGGCACCAATGCCCAACCCTACTATGTCGTTGTGGATAACGATGGGAACCAACTGGTACCCGCCCAGGCATACAATGAAGATATTCAAAACTATATTAATTTTCTGGACAGCGGCATAGCTGCCTATCGACAGGGTAAAACAAACTAACTAGTTAACATTAACGCATGAGCAACATCAAGAACATTGCCGTATTCACGTCCGGGGGCGATGCCCCGGGGATGAATGCAGCCATCCGTGCGGTGGTCCGAACCGGTCTGTATTACAACCTCAACGTATTTGGGATCGGCAGGGGGTACGACGGCATGGTCCATGACGATATATTTTCGATGGACGCCAAGTCGGTGGCCAATATCATCCAACGCGGCGGCACCATCCTGAAAACCGCGCGGAGCGAAGAGTTCCGAACCGTAGAAGGCCGCCAGCGCGCTTACGAAAATCTGAGGAAGCACCATATCGACGGCCTGGTAGCCATCGGCGGGGATGGGACTTTTACCGGGGCTGCCAAATTCATTGAGGAGCACAATATCCCTATCATTGGCCTCCCGGGTACCATTGATAATGATCTGGTGGGGACAGATTTTACCATTGGCTACGATACGGCGATTAATACGGTTATCGAAGCCGTAGACAAAATCCGCGACACCGCAGAATCACATGATCGGGTCTTCGTGGTGGAGGTGATGGGGCGGGACTCCGGCCTTATCGCCCTGCGGGCAGGCATCAGCGTTGGTGCAGAGTGTGTGCTTATTCCGGAGATTAAGGTTGATTATGAGGCCATGATGGATCGGCTCGACCGCACCCGTAAAAATAAAGCCTCACGGGTTATCATCGTGGCTGAAGGGGATGATGCGGGCGGCGCCTTTGCCGTGGCCGAGCGTATCAAAGATCGTTTTCCTCATTACGATATGCGGGTGTCCATTCTAGGTCACATCCAACGTGGTGGGAGTCCTTCGTGTATGGACCGCGTGCTGGCCAGTCGCTTGGGGGTAATCGCGGTAGAAGCGCTCTTAGAAGGCCGCCGCGGCGAAATGGCGGGCTTAATACACAGTCAGGCGGCGTTTACGCCATTCAGCAAGGCCATCAAACACATCGGGACTGCCAACGATAACCTTTTACGCCTCGTTGATATTCTGTCGTTGTAGTCACGTTACTGATATTAGCAAGACTAAAAAAAATGCCCCTGGCTCAACGGAACCGGGGGCGTTTTGTTAATGAAATTCAATAGGGTCATTCGAGTAATTCGGCCAATGCGGTATGGAGCTCCGGTCCCCGGAGATTCTTTCCAATAATCCGGCCTTCTGGATCCAACAAAAAATTGGCCGGAATACCTTGGATCGCATATAACTCCACGACGTCAGACTGCCACCATTTCAACTCGGACACATGGGGCCAATCCTGCAAACCATCGTCGTTGATGGCTTTCAGCCAGGCGTCCTTTGCTCCCGGGCGGTCGAGTGACACGCCAAATACCGTAAAGTTCTTGTCTTTGTATGCTTGGTAGGCCGCAACAACATTGGGATTTTCCTGCCGGCACGGGCCGCACCAGCTCGCCCAGAAATCGACCAACACGTACTTTCCCCGAAGTGAAGACAACGCGATCGGTGTGCCCGCAGTATCTGGTTGGCTGAAGTCAGGAGCAAGGGCACCGATATCCACCCTTTTCAACGTTTCCAGCTGCGCTGCAACGGCTTTTCCTTTATCCGAATTTTTTAATGCTGCCGACAGGTTGTTGAACGCAGGTTCGATGACTTCCTGGGCAGGTTCCGTACCTACATAGGGCAGGAGCAAATCAAGGCTGACTACACTGGACGGGTGATCGCTGATATAACTAAAGTCTACGCCTTTCTGTTCTTCCTGGATAGCCATGGCTTCCGCCTGTAGGCCTTGCATGAAGGCAGGGTCTTGCTTCTGCTCGTCCGATGCCGCCACAAACTTTGCCATTACACCACCCATCTTGGCCTGCAAGGGGGCAACATATTCGTGATAGGTCTCAAAGTCTTTGTTTACCGCACCACCCTGTATTGAAGCATTGACCAGGGAATCAGCCGAAGTAACCTGGATAGCTCCTTTTTCCAGGTAGAGTTCTACGCGATCGGGGTCTTCCATCTGGCGGATATCACCCCCCTCGTGCGCAAGCAGTACCAACGCCCGCGACGGCGCTTCGACCGTGCCATGGAATTTAAATGCCCCATCGGTTACCGTAGCGGAGTCCAACACGGAACCCGTTGCCGTTCGATAACTCAGGTATGCTTTGGCCGGTGCATTTAATGCCCCCACCTTCGCTGTCACTGTGAAATCCTCCTGTGCCAGTCCGGCCAGGGGCAACGCCGCCATAGCCACCAAAATCAATCGCTTCATTATATCTCGTTCTTTATCTATCATTATACCGTGCAATAAGGCAAAGATGGGATAATTCCGCATCAACGGCCTCCTCATAAACACATTGTTACCAAGGAATGTTTGGATTCATGTTTACCATCTGCCGCTGGCTCCGCCACCGCCGAAGCCGCCACCGCCAAATCCTCCGAAGCCGCCACCACCGCCGAAGCCGCCGCCGCCACCGAAACCGCCGCCCCTGCCTCCACGGCCCATCCCGCTTAATAATGTCCACCACAACAGGTCGGAAGCACCGCGTCCGCCCATTACCCGACCACCGCCACCACCCCCGCCGCGTCCGGACAGTGCAATGGCGACAACAACAATCACCAGGATAAAAATAAGAGAGCCAATACCGCTGCCGCCACCCTGTTCCTTTTTCGGCCCGGCCTTATATTCACCTTTTGTATAAGCGATGAGGGCATCAGTGGCACGGTCGATACCCGTAAAATAATCCCCTTGCCGGAACGGTGGCTTGATTTCGTTTTCGATAATCCGGTAGGCAATGGCATCGGGCACAGCGCCCTCCACGCCATACCCTGTTTGGATAGTCACCGCCCGATCGCCCAAGGCAACCAGCAATAGGATGCCGTTGTCGTGCGCTGCACCTCCAATGCCCCAGTGCTGTGCCAACCGCACACCATAATCGGCAATGTCATACTGACCCGTAGACTGCATCACGACCACCGCAATCTGTGTAGACGTGCTATCGTCAAACGCAACGAGCTTGCGTTCCAGCCGCTCCACATCGGCAGCCGAAAGGGTATTGGTATAGTCGTTGACAAGTCTGTTGGGGGTTGCTGGAAAATCCTGTGCATACGCCGTTGCCAATCCCCCAAGCAACAGGGCCCATATTAGTGTTGTTTTAAAATACTTAATTGTCTTTACCATCGCCAAAGGCTATGTCGTTAGGCAGCTCATTCACATCATCGTCTAGCCTCGGAAAGAAGTGCTGCAGCTGCTCCCCGGCATGTTTAATTCCCTCAATCAGCCCTTGTACCAAGTCACCCTGCCTGAAATATCCAAGCATGAGTTCCCTGGTTTCCTCCCAAAAACCTTTCCCTACTTTTGCGTGTATACCGCTATCGCCAATGATGGCGAATTGGTGGTCATCGGTAGAAATGTAAATGAGCACGCCGTTCCTCAGTGCCGTATTATCCATTCCGAGTCGGTGGAAATATACCGCGGCCCGATCCATAGCCTCTCCTTTGCATCGAGGCTCAACGGCCAGGCGTATTTCGCCGGAAGTATAACTCTCCGCCACCTGAATGGCGTGTACGATTTCTTCCTGTTGCTCTTCGGTGAATGGTTGCATATCAGAATTGTACTTCGGGTGCCTGGTCAGCGCCTGCCTCAGCAGCGAAATAGCCTTTTTGCTTGAAACCGAAAATCCCCGCAGTGATATTGTTGGGGAATCGCCTTACCGATGAATTATACTCCTGGGTGGCTTCGTTGAATGCCCTACGCTCGGTACTGATACGGTTTTCCGTGCCTTCCAGTTGTGCTTGCAACTCCAGAAAGTTCTGGTTGGCTTTCAACTCCGGATAACGTTCTACGGTGACCAACAAACGGCCCAGTGATTGCGAAAGCGCGTCTTGCGACTGCTGAAACTGTTGGATGGCTTCGGGGGTCAGGTTTTCGGGATCGACGGTGACCGACGATGCTTTTGCCCGTGCTTCAATCACCTGCGTGAGGGTTTCCTGTTCGAAATTGGCTGCGCCTTTTACCGTATTGACGAGATTGGGAATCAGATCGGCGCGCCGTTGGTAAGCATTCTCTACCTGTGCCCACTTGCCTTTTACATTCTCTTCGAGGTTGACGAGGGTATTGTAACCGCATGAACTGAACGACATGGCGGCAAATAGACCTACCATTGCCACGAATAATCTTCTCTTCATATTGATTGATTTTAAATGCATTAATGCCCCTAATTTAATACTTTGACTGCAAAATTTATACCTTTGTTACACTTCGGGATAAAAACCCGACATCATTACATGCAGCACGAACTCGAATTAAGTGTTCTCCCCGAGCGGATATCAGACGAAGCGCACCTTTTGCATGAAGGCGCGATGAAACTTGATATCGCCCCTGAACGTATTAAAGGCTTAAAAATCCGCAAGCGCTCCATCGATGCGCGCGGAAAACGGGTGGTATTCCGGGTACGCATCATCTACTATGTCGACGAGCTACCCACGCCCGACAATTTGCATGTGAACTATGCCAATGTAGCAGCTGCACTGCCCGTCATCATCATCGGTGCCGGCCCTGCAGGTTTGTTTGCTGCCTTGCGTTGTCTGGAAAAAGGCCTGCGCCCCGTGGTGCTGGAGCGCGGCAAAAGTGTACAGGAACGGCGGCGTGACCTGGCAATGTTGAATAGGGATGGTGTCGTAAACCCCGATTCAAACTACTGCTTTGGCGAAGGAGGCGCCGGCACGTATTCCGATGGCAAACTGTATACCCGATCCAATAAACGGGGCGACGTGCAACGGGTGCTTCAGGCATTCGTAGCCCATGGTGCTACAGAAGACATCCTGGTGGATGCCCGCCCCCACATTGGCACCAATAAATTGCCCCACATTATCCGGAATATCCGCCACACCATTTTAGACCACGGCGGTGAAATCCATTTCGACAGCCGGGTCACAGACATCCTGCAGGAAAACGGCGGCGTTACTGGTGTGGAATTGGCTACTGGCGAACAGCTCTTGGCCAATCATGTCATCCTCGCAACGGGGCATTCCGCCCGCGACCTATTCGAACTGTTCCATCGTAAACAGTGGCTCGTGGAACCCAAGCCGTTTGCCCTTGGCGTGCGGATTGAGCACCCGCAGGAAATTATAGACCAAGCTCAGTACCACTGCCAGGTCCGGAGCGAACACTTGCCGCCGGCTTATTACAGTTTGGTGGAGCAGGTAGGCGACCGCGGCGTATTTTCCTTCTGCATGTGCCCGGGTGGCATCATCGCGCCGTGCGCAACCGATAAAGGGGAAGTGGTAGTGAACGGCTGGTCACCTTCCAAACGCAATAATCCTTACGCCAACTCAGGTACGGTGGTTCAGGTGAACCTGGAAGATGTTCCACAGGTAGCGCGCTACCCGTTTGCGCTTATGGACTTCCAGCATGAAGTGGAAGAACGCGCTCATGTACTGGGGGGTGGCAACCTGGTGGCACCCGCCCAGCGCATGGTCGATTTCGTGGAAGGGAAGCTATCCAACTCGTTGCCGGTCAACTCGTACAAACCGGGCACCAAGAGCGTCCCCCTTGCAGAAGTCTTACCTGCCTTTGTTCACGATGCATTAAGGAAGGCGCTCCCTGTGTTTGGCAAGAAAATGAAAGGCTATTATACCAATGAGGCGATACTCGTGGGGGTCGAATCGCGCACATCGTCGCCGGTGCGCATACCACGGGACCGCGCAACGCTACAACACCCACAAGTGAGGGGGCTGTATCCTTGTGGCGAGGGAGCTGGCTATGCCGGGGGGATCGTATCGGCAGCGATCGATGGGATGAATTGCGCCGATGCGATAAGCTATTAAAAAACGTTTGAAAATAACTCGCTACTGCAACCCTTCTTCCACCAGGTGCTCCACGTACTGACGTACGGTTTCGTTGGCGAAACGACTGGTTACATCAAAAGCAAAAGCATGGGTGAGCAGTATCCTGGCCTGCGCTTCGCTAATGCCTCTGGACCGCAGGTAAAACAAGGCCTCATTATCGAACTGGCCAATGGTACACCCGTGACTACATTTTACATCATCAGCAAAAATCTCTAATTGTGGTTTGGTGTATACCGCCGATTTTTCGCCGATAAGCAAATTGTTGTTCTGCTGGAAGGCATTCGTTTTCTGCGCATCGAGACGAACAAATATCTTGCCGTTGAACACGGCCGTGGAGGTATCCTGCGTTATATTCTTGTACCATTCGTAGCTTTCGCAGTGCGGATTCATATGGTCCACGATGGTGTGGTTATCCACCAATTGGTCTCCAGCCGTAAGCGCGATGCCATACAGGTGGCTCTCCACCTCGCTGTCTCCCAGCCGCACGTTGATGTTGTTGCGTACGAACGCTGCACCCGGGAATGAGCAATTATAGTTGTTATAAAGGCTATGTTTTTCCTGGTGTACTTCCGTATGGTTGATGTAACTGCTCTGTTCGCCAGCTACCTGTAGGTAATAATGTTGCAGTTTCGCGTTTTCGCGCACCATGATCTCGGTAACGTGATTGCTCAGGCTGTATTCCGCCGCATCGTCCGTTACGAACGATTCGATGATCTCCGCTTCGGCAAATGCACCCATCACGTACAGGTTTCGGGTTTGGCTAAACAGCGGATTAGCCGATGCAGCCACATGGATAACGTGGATGGGCTTTTGAAGCTGGGTGTTCTTACCTACTTCGATAAATAGACCCGACGTGAATGATGCCGTATTCAATGCTACGAACGGGTTATCCGTTTTATCGGCATACGCGGTAAAGTACTTGGCAAAACACAGGCGTTCGAACGCCTGCTCGATAGGCATGATCTGCAGGCCGGAAATTTCATCGTTTGACGACAATTCACTGTTGTATTGTCCATTCACCAACACGATGCGATGGACATCGAGGTCGGGGATACGTGCCTTCTCCCACGCTGCTCCTCCGGAAAGTGCTTCCGCCTCCAATGCATAGGCCCGGTTAACCAGGGGTTGCACATTAGTATATTTCCAGTCCTCGTTTTTAACTGTCGGAAAACCGGTCGCTTCAAAGCGTTCCAGTGCCTGTTTGCGGATTTCACCCAGCGACCCCGGGTTTCCGGACGACAGGTGCTCTCCAGCTGTTTTAATCAATTGGGTATATAGTGAATCACTCGTTTGTGTAATCATGGTATCTGTAGCCACTTCATCCAACATAGCATCTCCTTCCTAATTCAAAAACCGTTGTTTAGGCCCCAACTGTTTCCTTAAGCCAGTCGTAGCCCTTCTCTTCTAATTCCAATGCGAGTTCCTTGGTACCCGAACGGACAATGCGGCCGTTGTAAAGAACGTGCACAAAATCGGGCACGATGTATTCCAGCAATCGTTGGTAGTGGGTGATGACAACAAAAGCATTGTTTTCAGTACGTAGCTGGTTTACGCCCTTGGCCACGATGCGTAGCGCATCGATATCCAATCCCGAATCCGTCTCGTCCAAAATCGCTAGTTTAGGCTCCAGCATGGCCAATTGAAGAATTTCATTCCGTTTCTTCTCACCACCCGAAAAGCCTTCGTTCAATGAGCGGTTGGCCAGCTTAGCGTCAAACTCCACCAATTGCTGCTTCTCCTTCACTTTGTTCAGGAACTCCCGCGCTTCTATCGGCGGCAACCCTTTGTAGGCACGGATTTCATTCAGCGCCGTTTTCAGAAAGTTGATGTTCGATACCCCGGGTATTTCCACGGGATACTGGAACGCCAGAAACACGCCTTCGCGAGCGCGGTCTTCGGGCGAAAGTTCCAGCAGGTCCATCCCGTCCAACAGCACTTCCCCGTCGGTCACCTCGTAAGCTTCCCGACCGGCCAACACATTTCCCAACGTGCTCTTCCCCGAGCCGTTGGGCCCCATGATGGCATGCACTTCGCCTGCCTTCACTTCGAGGTCCAGGCCTTTTAATATCGCTTTATCTTCTACTGATGCGTGTAAATTTCTAATACTTAACATGACTATTTCGCTACTCTACTATCGTTAATCCTTCTAACCCACACTCCCCTCTAGGGATATGGCCAATAACTTCTGAGCCTCCACGGCAAACTCCATAGGTAATTGATTCAGCACTTCTTTCGCATACCCGTTTACGATCAATCCGACTGCCTTTTCGGGGTCGATACCCCGCTGTGTAAGGTAAAACAGTTGGTCTTCACCAATCTTCGACGTTGTTGCCTCATGCTCTAGTGTGGCCGTCTTATTCCGGTTTTCGATATAGGGGAATGTGTGTGCGCCGCAGCGATCGCCGATTAACAGCGAATCACACTGGGTAAAGTTACGGGAGTTGTCTGCCCCGGGACCGATTTTCACCAATCCGCGGTAGCTGTTGTGGCTTACGCCGGCCGAGATCCCCTTCGATATGATCTTGCTCCGTGTGTTTTTGCCCAGGTGGATCATTTTGGTACCGGTATCGGCCACTTGCTTATTGCGGGTCAGTGCCACCGAATAAAACTCGCCCACGGAATGGTCTCCTTTCAGGATAACACCAGGATACTTCCACGTGATTGCCGAGCCGGTCTCTACCTGTGTCCAGGAGATCTTGGCGTGATCGCCCTTGCATATACCCCGCTTGGTGACAAAATTGTAGATTCCTCCTTTACCGTCCTTATCGCCGGGATACCAGTTCTGCACCGTCGAATATTTGATTTCCGCATCCTTGAGCGCCACAAGCTCCACAACCGCGGCATGCATCTGGTTTTCGTCGCGCATTGGCGCAGTACAGCCTTCCAGGTAACTTACATACGAGCCCTCATCAGCAATGATCAAGGTACGTTCAAACTGTCCGGTGTTTTCCGCATTGATACGGAAATACGTGGAGAGTTCCATGGGGCAACGCACGCCTTTGGGAATATATACAAAAGACCCGTCCGAGAAAACCGCAGAGTTGAGTGCGGCATACACATTGTCCGTCTGCGGAACCACCGTGCCCAGGTATTGCTTCACCAGTTCGGGGTGCTCTTGCACCGCCTCGCCAAAGGAAGAGAAAATAACTCCCTGTTCCTTCAGCTTCTCCCGGAAGGTGGTTTTGACCGATACGCTATCGAATACCGCATCCACGGCCACCACGCCCGCCAGCACTTTCTGCTCATCGAGTGGGATGCCCAGTTTCTCAAATGTGGAGAGCAACTCCGGATCCACTTCATCCAGGCTGTTCAGTTTAGGCTTCGCCTTGGGTGCCGCATAGTACGAAATGTCCTGAAAATCGACGTCGGGATTTTCAAAATTCTGCCAGGTAGGCATTTCCATCTGTAGGAAATGTTTCAGTGCTTTCAGCCGCCACTCCAACAACCATTCGGGTTCGTTCTTCTTCGCAGAAATCAACCGCACGGTATCTTCGTTAAGCCCTCTAGGGGCGATGTCCATTTCGATATCCGTGGAAAATCCGTATTTATATTCTTCGAGCGCGAGCTCTTTCAGTAATTCATCATCTTTTGTACTCATAACATTCCTCCGCAACGGTCAATCAATATGCAGTCGGGTTTGCCGACCCGACTTTCGAGATGCAAAGTTACGATTAAAGTAGCAATAAACCTCGCCCATTACCGCCTCATTTCGGGGAATAATCCTCCTTTTCATATTTTTACAAATCGGTGATAATGAATGGGATTCATGTTCACGGCGATATCGGTCATTTTTTCTGACAAACAATATGGAAAACAAATCGTATTATTGCCAAATATAATTTGGCAAACACGCCATGTAAAAATTATTCGTGTCCAAATCGTTGAAATATGCCGTTCCAGCCCGATAAAACCGATTTTAAAATTCTTAAACTCCTGCAGGAAAACGGCAGGATCACCAACCTCCAGTTGGCGTCGAGCATCGGACTCTCGCCGGCCCCTACGTTGGAGCGCGTGCGCAAGCTGGAAAACTCCGGATATATCAAGAGTTACCATGCTTTTGTCGACGAGGAAAAGCTCGGGCTCGGCATCAAATCATTCATCCAGATATCGCTCGACTTCCACACCCACAACGCCATCCCCGAATTTGTGGAGGCCGTAAAAAACATCAAGGAGGTAACCGAGTGCCACCATGTTACCGGGCAATGCGATTTTATGCTGAAGGTATACGTGAAAGACATCAAAGCTTATGAAGCGGTCATTATGGAAAAAATCAGCAAAATCCCGTTTGTGAAAACGTTCCAGACCATGATGATTATGTCTACCAGCAAGAAAGAGCCCATCGTTCCGATGGAATACTAGTAATCATACCTGCCAGTCGATAGGTTCAATGCCCTGCTGCTCCAGAAACGCGTTTGCTTTGGAGAAGTGCTTACATCCGAAGAAGCCGTTGGCCGCAGAAAACGGCGACGGATGGGCCGCCGTGAGGATATGATGCCGGCGGTGGTCAATAAGCGCTGCTTTATTTTTGGCATACCTGCCCCACAGCAGAAACACAATACCCTGCCTACGGGCCGACAATTCCGCAATCGCCTTATCGGTAAATGCTTCCCACCCCTTGCCCTGGTGCGAGCCCGCAGTGTGCGCCCTCACTGTCAGTGTCGCATTAAGCAGGAGCACGCCCTGGTTTGCCCACGCCGTAAGGTCGCCATGGTCCGGTATCCGGAACCCGGGGATATCCGTGGCCAGCTCCTGGTACATGTTGCGCAACGAGGGTGGTATACCCACGCCCGGAGGAACGGAAAACGACAGGCCGTGAGCTTGCCCTACGTTATGGTAAGGGTCCTGCCCCAGGATGACCACGTTAACCGCGTCAAAGGGGGTGTGGTTGAACGCATTGAAAATAAGGTTACCAGGTGGATAAACCGTATGTTCCCGCTTTTCTGCCACCAGGAATTGTTTGAGCTCCCGCATATAAGCCTTTTCAAGCTCGGGACCAAGTACGGCTTTCCAACTCGATTCCAATTGTACACTCATACAGCAAAAATACACTTTATTGTAAAATGTACATGCAGCAAGTTGGTAAAGCGCTGAAATAAACGGATATTTGCCAAAAGTTTTAAGACGAATTCATATCAACTAATAATAGCGACACATGTCTAATCTTGTTCGGATCATCCTAGCTGCCCTCCTTTTGTTTGCTACCGTAGCCCTGTTTGTCTATGGCGAATGGGGATGGGGCATATTAGGCATACTGATAACCATCCTGGCAGTTGTAACGGTCTTTTTCAACGAGAATATGCTCATCGCCCAGTTTTACCTCCGCAAGGAGAACATGGCTAAAGCAGCCGGGTGGCTGGGTCGTATCAAAAACTACGAGAAGCAACTCATCCGTGCACAACACGGTTATTACCACCTGCTGCTGGGGCTGATGGAATCACAGAAATCACCGATGCAATCGGAAAAGTTTTTCAAAAAAGCATTGTCGCTGGGCTTGCATATGGGGCATAACGTAGCGCTGGCAAAGTTAAGCCTGGCGGGGATTGCCATGGCCAAGCGTAACAAGCGGGAGGCGACCAAATACCTCCAGGAAGCGAAAAGAGCGGATAAAAACAAACTCCTGGCCGACCAGATCAAAATGATGAAAGACCAAATGGGCATGATGGACCGCCAACAGCAACCACGGTATCGGTAGCTATTTCGCGGCCGGCGCGTTTAGGTAGGCCTCCAGGAACCGGCCTTCGTCTTTATTATCTTCAAACACGATTTTCACAACCTGTATAGCCGTGGCTTCGGGCGAGATGCCCTGCGCGGTAATCGTCAGCTCCACGGGGGTATCGGGCTGCAGGAGGTAATGCAGGTAATTCCGGCGATCTTCAAACCGCATCAATACCTGTCCCATCGTAAGGGTTGAAAAATAATACGCGTTCCGTTGGTCGTCTACCAGTTGCGTACCATACACGTTGACCTTCAGCTCGCGCGACCGCTCCGACAGGCACGTAAGCGTGATGGTCACCGTAGCGGTATTCGTGGCCGAATCAATCGTGTAGGCAGTAGCCACAAACCGGATATCATCCATGGTCAAACTACTGGAATCCTGCGCAACGGGAGCATGTACACGTTGTGCGGAAAGCGCGGTGGACACCAAAAGCAATGCCAAAGCAACCACTAAACCTGTCTTCTTCATCCTCGTAAGCGATCTGCCGATTTAACTAATTTTTCATCCTTCCGGATAGCCCCCATGGCCATACCCAGAAAGACGATACTGACGGGCAGGAGGAAAAAACCCACGCCGATATTCCGTGCAGACAGAAATTGCCGTGCCTCGGTGAGTGCCGTACTGGCCGAAACGTATAACCAAAAGCCAAACAGCAGCAGCAATATGATCTCCAATACAATCAGTTGGATTTGCTGTTTGCGTTGCCGGAACTTAAAAATGATATATAACGGGAACAACCCCAGCAATACCGTTGCAATGGTTTGGAGAATAAAAAACTCCGTCCGTACCGCCTGGCCTTCCACACCTTGGTAAACCCCGCTCACTTTCAGTGCCCTACCCATACCCCCCAGGTCCGCATATTGCAGGTAGGGGAAAAGAAAGAGGGCAAATATGATGGCCGAAGCCAGGAACAACCAAACACTCTGGATACGTTGAATCATACGGGTATTGACTAAATGATAACGCAAACTTAGGCATTGTTGTCATTAAAAGCAATGCCTAAGTTGTTTGCTGTATCCTTATTGATGATGATTTATCAAAATTTGGCCGCCACATCGGTCAGCAAAACATTTTAAAACAAAACCTAAGCTAACGCTGTATATTATCTTGTCCAGCATACGTTGAAACAAACTCATACATGGTCGCCCAAACATTAGGTTGGGTATAAATCAAACGAGTATGGAGGTGAGTGTTTGCAGGCTACTGCTATTTTGTGTGAGTTGCAGTACGCTGTTCTTCAGCAGCCCTTGCATGGGTTCTTCCCTTTTCTTTTCGGCCTCCAGTCAAGCATCTGGTCAACAAGATACCATCCCCCCGGATACCATTAAAAAGGATACCTTGATACAAGATACGATCCCGCGCGACACGGTGCAACAAGTGGCCAGGGGGTTGGTAGAAGATAACGAAGGCAAGCCGTTAGCCGGAGTGACCATCAACATCAAGGGGTCTGACGTCAAAACCCAGACGAATGATCAGGGTGCATACGAAATCATCTCGCCTACAGATACGGCAGCCATGCTCGTCTTCTCCTTATTGGGTTTCGAACCTTTCGAAATGCCCATGAGCATCGCAAACGGACAAACGATAACTTTGCAACCGCAGGATGCCGATGCCAACGTATTGGAAGAGGTGGTCGTTATTGGTTACGGCACGGTGCGAAAGAAGAACCTCACCGGATCGGTCAGCTCGCTTCGTGGCGATGCTTTCCAGCAGCATGCCATCACGAATACGGAAGACGGCATAGCGGGTAAAATACCGGGTGTACGTGTAAGCCAAGGCACCGGCGCACCCGGCAAAGCAGCGAACATCAAAATCAGGGGACTGAACTCCGTTACCGCTTCCAGCAACCCCCTATATGTCATAGACGGCATCCCGCAAGACCACATGCGGAACGTAAACCCGCGGGATATCGCCTCCATGGAAGTGCTTAAAGACGCGTCTTCCAGCGCCATATATGGCGCTCGGGGTGGGAATGGCGTGATTGTGATTACCACCAAATCGGGCGCAGCCGGGAACACACAGGTTGACTTCAACAGCTACGTCGGATTTCAGGAGGTAGACCGGTTCCTGCCGATGATGAATGCGCACGAATATACGGCCTATATCCGTTACTTACGCGATTCCAGGTTCCAGCAAACCGGTGGTGACCCCGCCGCACCGGTAGCTGCCCGCCCCGCCGAGTACCAGTATCCGGACACCTACCTCAGTCCTTCCGTGTTGCCCGATAATGATTGGCAGGATGTGGTTTACCGGCAGGCCCCCATGCAGAATTATGCACTGGACGTATCTGGAGGCGGTGAAATCGGCACCTTCCGGGTCTCGGGTTCATACCTCAGGCAGGACGGGGTGATGCACTATACAGGATTTGAACGGTATAATCTCCGCGCCAACACCCTGTTCAATATTGGTGAGAAGATAAAACTGGGCGCCAATGTGGCTACGTCTTTCAACCTGATCAACGACCCCGAAACCGATGGCAAGGAGAGCAACGCGCACTATGCGCTGGCCATGCCACCGGTCGTCGGCATCGACCAGAATACGGAGGAAGCGGGCTATTCTCCTGCACAAACCTATGTAAACCCGCTGGCCCGGCTCCGCGAAATGACGGCCCGCGCCAAAGCCAACGAACTCCAGATAAACACCTTTGCCGATTACAACCCGATGGAAGAACTTACACTACGCACGCAACTTGGCTATATCGGTTCGCACGCGGCCTACAACGAGTTTACGCCGGCAAATGTAAACAAGGGGGCGCAGGCCCAGGGCTATGCGTCCAGCACGGACAATTACGTATTCAACATCCAGAACACGGCTACGTACCGGCCCGACTGGGGTGAAGACCACGTGCTTGAACTCCTCCTGGGGCAAAGCTATGAGCATATCCGGCAAGATATATTGGCCGCCGCAGGCGATGGCTATGCCAACGACCTGATCCCGACGTTAAACGTAGCCAACAACCCGACGCTGGCCAGTACTTCCATCGGCGAGAGTGCCACTACCTCGTTTTTCGGACGGGCACAGTATTTCTTCCGCGACCGATACCTGGTTTCCGTAAGTGCACGCTACGATGGGTCTTCGCGATTCGGACCTAACAGCAAATGGGGGTTATTTCCAGCGGCATCCATTGGATGGAAAATCAACGAAGAGGCTTTCCTCCAAGACGTGAAATGGCTTTCGCTGCTCAAAATAAGGGCATCGGTGGGCAAAGCCGGCAATGACCGGATCGGCAACTATGAGCATATTTCGCTCCTGGGCAGGCAGGATTATAACCTCAACGGAAAGCTGGTAACCGGTTTGGTGCCGGATAATATCGCCAATGAAAACCTGAGCTGGGAAACCACCTTATCGAGGGATGTTGGGCTGGATATCTGGTTGCTCGACGACCGGATACAGGTGACGGCGGACGCGTATTTCAATCGGACGAGCGACCTATTGCTCAACGTGCCAATATCACGTGTAAGCGGCTTCTCTACGATACGGCAGAATATCGGCACGGTAGAAAACAGGGGTGTCGAATTACAGGTTACCTCGCAGCATATAAAAACGGACGATTTCAGCTGGACCACAACCATCAACTTTTCCAGGAACAGGAATAACGTACGGGCACTGACGCCGGGGATCGACCAACTGATCATGCTGACTACCCTCAACGACTTCAACGCCTATACCACTGCGGTAGGACACCCCCTGGGCAGTTTCTACATGTATAGGACGGATGGCGTGCTGTTGCCTGCGGATTTTGACGAAACCGGCGCACCGCGGGTGCCCATCATCAATGGGCAGTTGGAAGGAAACCTCAAGATCGTGGATATGAACAACGATGGACAGATCAATGAACTGGACCATACGATTGTGGGCAATCCACAGCCTGATTTTCTGTGGGGGCTATCGAACAACATCTTTTTTAACGGGTTTGACCTGAGTTTCGATATCCAGGGGCAACAGGGGGGCGACGTGTTTTATCTTGGCCGGCGGGGTTTCAACAATGGGCTGGGCGAAGGAACAAACCAGTACCGCGACTGGCTGCACGCTTACAAGCCCGAACGGTTCAGTGCGAACATTCCGGCTGGGATAAACATGGCGTGGGATGGCGAAACCCCCAGCGTGGTAGGTGTCAACCCGGCATATAACGATACATGGGTATACGATGCAACCTTCGTGCGGATACGGAACATCACGTTAGGTTACAATTTCAACTATGCCGTTTTGAAAAAATGGCATGTGCGCGCGCTTCGGGTCTTCGTGATGGCAGACAACCTCCATACGTTCACGAAATATCCCGGTGCAAATCCGGAAGTCAACAATGCGGGCGGATCCGATGCCGGAGAAAATACCCGGCCTGCAACCGATTACGGCGGGTATCCGCTATCCAAGCGGTTTTCCCTTGGCATAAGTATGTCCTTTTAGCATAATACACCATGAAAAAAAGCATAACGATGCAAGCGACTAATCGGCTGGCAATACTGATAACGGCGACGGTGATTTTAGTCGGCGGATGCACCAAAGAACTGGAGCTCACCCCGCAGTCTACCTACAACACGGAAGACTTCTATCAAACAGCGAGTGATTTCCGGCAGGGCCTATTTGGTGCCTATGGGGGGTTGCGTTCGGCGCATGGATTCGACTATCCGATGATGATGGAAAGCCTTAGTGATAATGTCAATACATTACAGAACACCACCAATAATCCCTTAGCGCGCTTTGGCTTCACCGCCGGTGATGACCGCATTTTAGGCGTATGGGCTGCGTATTGGACCGTCATCAACCGGACGAACAACATATTGGACCAGATCGATGACGGGGATTTCCCGAATGAGCTAGTACGCACGATCATGCGTGGAGAAACACGGTTTATCAGGGGCTATTGTTATTTCCAACTCGGCTGGATTTTTGGCGGTATGCCCATCATCGACCGACGCATGAGTGCCGAGGAGACCGCCACCATAACCAGGGCCACGCAAGACGAAACCTTCGCGTTTGCGGCTGCCGACCTGCTGGCAGCTGCGGAAGTGCTTCCCGAGCACCAGGGCGGTGATAACCTGGGGCGGGTCACCAAATTTGCAGCAAAAGCTATCCTGGCCCGCCTTTATCTATATACGCGAAACTATGAGCCTGCCAAGCCCTTACTCGAAGAAATCCTGGCGTATGATGGCCTTCGGCCGTACGAAGCTTTTGGCGATTGCTTCATCAATACGCGTGATAATGGGTCGGAGCACGTATTCCAAATCCAGTATACGTCGGGGCTGAATAGCCAGGGTAATCCGTTGGTGTACTCACTCGTACCCGAAAACCTACGCTCCGAGCTGTTCCCGCAGGGCGGACGATCCACGTGGATTGCCGTTTCAAACGATTTGTATAACGCTTACGATACGGCAGATGTGCGGCGCGACTTCACTATCCAAAAAGGATACACCAGCGGCAATGAGGTGGCAGATAGCCTGACCCTCCTATACATCAAGCATGCACACGGTACGGTGCCACCCAATAAGGAGGACAACGACGTCAACCTTTCGATCGTTCGCATTAGCGACGTGCAATTGATGTATGCCGAAGTGCTGAATGAACTAGGGTACTTAGCCGATAGTGAGGCATTCGCACTGCTCAATGCTGTACGGCACCGGGCGGGCATAGACAGCCTTTCTTCGGCGGACGCCCCCGACCAGGGAACCTTCCGTGAAGCCGTGTTCAGGGAAAGGCGGCTGGAGTTTGCCGGCGAAGCATTGCGTTGGTACGATATCGTACGCCGAGGCCCGGAAAAGGCTACGGAAATTATGGAAGCGTTCCTGGCAAGGCCCGAGGAAGGCGGTGGGCAGATCACCTTTGACCCCCACTACCTGCTCATGCCGATCCCGGCGAGTGAGTTGAGAACCAACCCCTTATTAACTCAAAACCCCGGTTATTAACCGGGGTCCAATGCCTCTTACTGGAATTTCTTTGCATTCACCTTCCGCTCGTTTTCCGTCAGGTAAATTTTACGGAGGCGGATGCTTTTCGGGGTAACCTCGATGTATTCGTCGGCCTGGATGTACTCCATCGACTCTTCAAGCGAAAACTTGATGGCCGGGGCAATACGTACGTTGTCATCACTGCCTGATGCCCGCATGTTGGTCAGTTGTTTGCCCTTCACGAGGTTAACAACCAGATCATTGTCACGGATATGTTCGCCCACAATCTGCCCTTCGTAGACATCGACGCCTGGGTCGACAAAGAAACGTCCCCGATCTTGCAGCTTATCAATCGAATATGCTGTTGTCTGCCCTTTTTCCATCGAGACCAATACACCGGCCAAACGTCCGGGGATGGTACCTTTCCAGGGTTCGTATGCTTTGAAGCGGTGCGCCATCACGGCCTCACCGGCAGTAGCGGTAAGCACATTATTACGCAAGCCGATAATGCCCCGTGCCGGAATGTCAAATTCGAGGTGCTGCATATCGCCCTTCGTCTCCATCACGAGCAGTTCGCCCTTGCGCTGTGTGACCAGCTCAATCACTTTACCCGATACCTCGGCAGGTACATCGACCACCATCGATTCGATAGGTTCGCACTTGACGCCATCGATCTCTTTGATGATCACCTGTGGCTGGCCGACCTGAAGCTCATACCCTTCGCGGCGCATGGTTTCAATCAGTACAGACAGGTGAAGAATACCCCTGCCATACACCAGGTACGAATCCGGCGAATCCGTTTGGACGACTTTAAGGGCAAGGTTTTTTTCCGTTTCCTTATACAGACGTTCCTGAAGGTGGCGCGACGTTACGAATTTACCTTCTTTTCCGAAAAACGGGGAGTTGTTGATGGTAAAGAGCATGTTCATCGTAGGCTCATCGATGTGGATAACCTCCAGTTGCTCTGGACGCTCAAAATCGGCTATGGTATCGCCGATATCGAATCCCTCGATGCCGACCACGGCACAAATATCGCCGGCCTTCACTTCCTGGACCTTCACGCGGCCAAGGCCCTCAAAGGTATGCAATTCCTTTACACGCGATTTCACGATTTTGCCATCGCGCTTGACGAGGGAAACCGGTTGATTTTCACGAATGGCACCACGGGCTACACGGCCAATGGCAATCCGACCCACGAAAGACGAATAGTCTAACGAGGTCACCTGCATCTGCAGGGTGCCTTCCTGATAAGGTGCAGCGGGGATATGTTCCAATATCGCTTCCAGCAATGCGGTGAAGTCTTCGGCCGGCTGTTTCCAGTCGTTCGCCATCCAACCTTGTTTGGATGAGCCGTAAAGCACCGGAAAATCAAGCTGCTCTTCGGTAGCGTCAAGGTTAAAGAAAAGCTCGAACACCGCCTCATACACTTCGTCGGGGCGGCAGTTCTCCTTGTCTACCTTATTGACCACGACAATGGGCTTGAGTCCCAACGCAAGCGCTTTCTGGGTGACGAAGCGGGTTTGAGGCATAGGGCCTTCGAAGGCATCGACCAGCAGGATAACGCCATCGGCCATCTTCAATACGCGTTCCACCTCACCGCCGAAGTCGGCGTGGCCCGGTGTATCGATAATATTAATTTTGACGTCCTTGTATTTTACGGCTACGTTTTTGGAAACGATGGTGATGCCGCGTTCGCGTTCAAGGTCGTTGTTGTCTAATATAAGCTCACCGGCTTGTTCATTCTCCCGGAAGAGGTTGGTGAAGTGGAGAATTTTATCAACCAAGGTCGTCTTTCCATGGTCGACGTGGGCGATAATGGCAATATTTCTGATTTTCTGCATCCCGCGCGGGTATTTTAAAATTGAGGGTGCAAAGGTATGGAAAATCTATGGAAATCTGTTGCCTTTGTTATTTTTTGTCGATGACGCCTAGTTCCTTGCCTACTTTCGTAAAGGCTGCGATGGCGGTATCCAGGTGGTGCTGTTCATGGGCGGCCGACAACTGTACGCGAATCCGCGCCTTCCCTTTCGGCACGACAGGGTAATAAAAGCCGATGACATATATCCCTTCGGCCAGCATCCGGGCCGCGAATTCCTGGGCCAACGGTGCATCGTATAGCATCACGGGCACAATGGGATGAGCACCCGGTTTGATGTCGAACCCGGCTTCGGTCATCTTTTCACGGAAATATTCCGTGTTGTATTCCAGCTTGTCGCGCAATGCGGTCGTTTCGCTGAGCATGTCGAGCACGGCGATAGACGCTCCGACTATGGCTGGTGCAAGGGTATTTGAAAACAAGTAAGGCCGGGAGCGCTGCCGCAACATATCGATAATTTCCTTCCTACCGGAGGTGAAGCCGCCGGATGCTCCACCGAGCGCTTTACCGAGGGTGCCCGTGATGATGTCCACACGATCCATCACACCGTGCAATTCGTGTGTGCCGCGACCGGTTTTGCCGATGAATCCGGTACAATGCGATTCGTCAATCATCACCAGCGCCTCGTATTTATCCGCCAAATCGCAAATCTTATCCAGTGGCGCTACGCTGCCGTCCATGGAGAACGCACCGTCGGTCACGATGATGCGGTGCCGGGCATCCCGTGCGGCGTTAAGCTGGGCTTCCAGATCGGCCATATCGCAATTTTTATAGCGGAACCGTTGTGCTTTACAGAGCCGGACGCCATCGATGATAGACGCATGATTGAGTTCATCGGAGATAATAGCATCCTCGGCGCCAAACAACGGCTCGAACACCCCGCCATTGGCGTCAAACGCAGCGGCATAGAGAATGGTGTCTTCCGTCCCTAGAAACTCGGAAATCTTTGCTTCCAACGTTTTGTGGATATCCTGCGTGCCGCAGATGAAACGCACTGACGACATGCCGTACCCATGGCTATCAATGGTCTGTTTGGCCGCTTCGGTGACCTTGGGATGCGACGATAGTCCCAGGTAGTTATTCGCGCAGAAGTTGATCACTTCTTCGCCACTTTGGACGCGGATGTCGGCGCCCTGCGGCGTTATAATGACCCGTTCTTCTTTGTATAAGCCAGCATCCTTGATGGCTTGGAGTTCTTGCTGCAATGCAGGTTGGAGGGTTTTGTACATAATGCGGGTATCCGTTCGTGTGCTGCGTCAAAAGTCGACAATTAAATCGCCAATTCAAAATCGCCAAACCGTAAATCAACAGCAATACCTATCTTTGCAGCATGGCAAGGGAAATCTACGAGACTAAGCGGAAAGCGTTAAAAATCAACCTCAATGAAAAAATATACGGCACCTTTGCCGAAATAGGCGCCGGACAGGAAGTAGCGCGAAATTTTTTCAACGCAGGGGCAGCATCCGGCACCATTGCCAAAACGATATCGGCATATGACATGGCTTTCAGCGACGCCATCTACGGTGCAGAAGATTCGGGGCGATATGTAAGCCGATCACGCCTTCGTAAAATGCTTGAGCATGAATACGAACTGCTTACCGAGCGGCTCGTTGGCGAAAAATATCAGCAAAAGCGGTTATTTGCATTTGCCAACACGGTATCGGCGCTCAATTTCAACAAAACGAACGAACCGCACGGCTGGATCGGTCTCCGCTTCCAGCACGAAGTGGGCGGTGCGCCCAATGATATCATCTTCCACGTACGGTTGCTGGACAGCGACAACCTATTGCAGCAGAAAGTCTTAGGCATCTTGGGCGTAAGCCTCGTTTTTGCCGCGTACTACTATACGCGGGATGTACAGACGATGATCGAGTCTCTGGCAGATAATCTCTCGCCGGGATCGGTAGAAATTGACCTGGTGAAAGTAAACGGGCCGGTTTTCGATGGTGTAAACGAACGGCTCATTAACCTGTATTTAATTGCCAAGGGGTTCTCCAAGGCTGCGATATTCAACCCCGAAGGTTCGGCATACCAAAGCAAGGATTTCCTGTACAAGAAGGACATCATGATCCTGCGTACCAAGTACCGGCAGAAATCCAATCCCAATTTCGACCTGTTCAATCTGGCGGTCGACCAGTTCAAGCGCAACCTGGGTATCAAGGACGATAACCTGGTGGTTATGATTGAGGTGCTAATGAGCAACGTGCTTGACCGTGCACCGGAGTTTACCTCCGATGATTTATGCTATTTTGCCGAACGCGCCGAATACCTATGCAGTACGGGCAACCACATTCTGGTATCTAACTTTACGCGGAACCATTACCTGGCGGAATACCTGGCACAGTTTAAGCCGCGCAACGTGGGCATTTCCACGAACATATCGAACCTGCGCAATATTTTCAACTCCAGGCAATATACCAAAGGTAACTATACGGACGAACTCCTGGCTTACGTCAGCGGGTTGTTCAGCAAGAATGTCAAACTATATGCCTACCCGTACCTTCAAAAGCAGCAAAATCAAATCATCACGACGTCGAATATGCCCGTATCGCCCGAAGCGCGCCCGCTGTTTGACTTTCTGGTGGGAAATAAGTACATTATCGATATCGAGGATTACGACGAACGGCACGTGAAGACGGTTTAAGGACACCCATGGAAGAACGCGTTATATTGGTTGATGAACAGGACCGGGCGATAGGCACGATGGAAAAGCTGGCCGCACACCGTGAGGGGTTGCTGCACCGGGCTATCAGCGTTTTCATTTTCAATGATGAGGATGAGTTGTTGCTTCAGCAGCGCGCGGCCCACAAATACCACAGCGCTGGCCTATGGACCAACACGTGTTGCAGCCACCCGCTCCCCGATGAAGCTGCGATGGATGCAGCACACCGGAGGCTACAGGAGGAAATGGGGATGAAAGCCGATCTTTCTTTTGCTTTTTCGTTCCAATATCGCGCAGCGTTTGACAATGGCTTAACAGAAAACGAGCTTGACCACGTGTTTATCGGTCACAGCAACCAACGCCCCACGCCAAACCCCGAGGAAGTTGCCGGTTACCGCTGGCTGGGCCGGTCGGCTATCGGGGACGACGTCCTTGCCCACCCCGATGCGTACACCGCCTGGTTTAAGTTGATTTACCAACGGGTGTTTGCATTGCGCTAACGCAAGGAAGTCTGTCGGTCAGTACAGTCGTTTTGTTAACTGTTCTTCAACAGCTTTATACACTTGCAACGGTTTCTGATTGCGCCAGTTCAGGTCGTCCAATACACCACCGAAATTAATGAAATAGTCGATATTGCTCGACTTGAATTCATCGATGACATGGTCACGAAAGTTGATTCCGGCAATCCATCCATCTTCGATATCCTGAAACCACTCTTCGTAGTAGCAATCGTCCGACGCGTGGAAATTCAATACATTTTCACCGATAATAATAAATTTATGGATGCCCGCCCCCACCATGATGTCTATCACCTCGCGCTTGAGCAGCATGATGTCGTTATAAATGGCGTCATTCCATTCGCCGATCAATTCGATGATGGCGTAATGTCTGGCGTAATCGGCAAACAAGACCTTCAGGTACAGCGTATTGGAGCCGAAGCTATCCCATTGGGGGTGCAGCAGAAAGTTGTAAACCTGCTTATCAAACTCAAACTCGCTATACTCCATGCCGTAAAACGGCGAATGTTCGTCCTCAGCAGCGATGTAATCATCCCTCCAACGGTAATATGGCTCTATCTCGTGCATCTCGCTCGCTAATTTCCCGCAAAGATCGGAATATTACCTGACAACTTAAAGTGGTGTGGGAATATTGTAAAAACTGTTTAATTTAGCATCTGTTATCTCAGGATATGCGCAAGGAGACAAAAAAGAATCTATTGGTGGCAGGCACATATGGTGCAGTCTTGTTTTTGGGATTATTGCTCGGCCAGAATTTTACCGACGAAAATTCCCGTACAGGACGGAACACGTTATTACCCCTGAGCATTATCGACAATTCGGGCAAAATACAGCGCCTGATTGACCTGATTAGCGATCACTATGTCGACAGCATCGGCACAGACGAGTTGCAGGATTTGGCTATCGATGAGATTGTAGCGCAGTTGGACCCCCATTCGGAATACCTCCGGCCTAATCAGGCGCTCGTACAACACGAAACACTTGAAGGCAGTTTTGAAGGGATTGGCATTGAATACTATATCCTGAATGATACACTAATGACCGTAGGTGTCATCCCTGACGGGCCGGCACAGCGTGCCGGCATGCGCGTAGGCGACAAACTACTGGCTATCAACGGAGACACCATCGCCGGAAAGCCTATTTCGGAAGAAATGCTGGAAAAGAAAATCCGCGGCCGCCGGGGCACCGCCATCCAGATTGCCATACACCGCAACGGCATTGATCTGCCATTACCACTGAAAGTAATGCGCGACCGGGTAGAGGTAAGCAGCGTCGATGCGGCATATCTCCTCGACAGTGTTACCGCATACATCAAAATCAGGCGATTTGGGGCCAAAACCGCCGAGGATTTCGAACGGTCGCTTCAAAACCTCAAGAAACAGGGCGCACAGCACCTTATTTTAGATCTGCGTGAAAATGGCGGCGGCTATTTCAACGCGGCGACAGCGCTGGCCAGTCATTTTTTCGATGACAAACAACTGATTGTGTATACAAAAGGAGCCCACGAACCGCGTATTGATTACTATTCAAGCGCCGATGGCCTATTCGGCAATGGCGAGTTGGCGGTATTGATCGATGAGCACTCAGCTTCTGCAAGCGAAATCGTGGCTGGTGCTATCCAGGACCTTGAGCGAGGCGTTATCGTAGGCCGGCGATCCTACGGCAAAGCCCTGGTGCAGGAACAGTTTGGCTTTGGCGATGGCTCCGCACTAAACCTTACCGTAGCCAGGTACTACACCCCATTGGGACGATGTATCCAGAAGTCGTATACCATCGATGCAGACAGCCCCCGCCATACCGCTGAGCTACCCGTCCTGGGTAATCCCGATACAATCGCCTACACCACACATTCCGGCAAACTGGTGTATGGGGGTGGAGGCATATCGCCCGATGTCATTGTACCGGCAGACAGCAACCGGGCCAGTGCGCTGTATCGTAAAATACGAAAAGCCAACTTCATCGAAACCTATGTTTATGGGAGGCTTACGAAATCTGTGCCTACGTATTCCGTAGAAAACTACTTAAAAGGCTACTTCCTGCCCGAGAAGGAGTATGAAAGCTTTCTGCAATACGTTCATGACAACGGTGTGGAATACAGTCCCGGCGAGGCCAATGCTGCAAAATCGATGGTGCGTTCAGACATCGAAGCGTTGTTGGGTCGGTATTATTTCGGCAGCGAGGCATTCTTCAAGGTGAAAAACCGCTCAGACGAAGTCCTCGCCCGGGCGCTGCTCGCCCTGCAAGACGAATAACCTCTTCAACTTTTAACTCACAATCTGTCCATCGAGCAACTCGACGATCCGGTTGCCGTACTCCGCATTTTTCTCCGAGTGGGTTACCTGCACAATGGTTACACCGTCTTCTTCGTTGAGTTGCTTAAACAGGTTCATGATTTCTTCCCCTTGCTTGGAATTGAGATTCCCCGTTGGCTCATCGGCCAGCAACAGCTTGGGCGTAGTGGCCAACGCCCGGGCGATGCCCACCAACTGCTGCTGACCGCCGGAAAGTTGCGTAGGAAACAAATCCTTTTTGCCTACAATCCCGAACCGGTCAATCAGGTCGGCCACAATAGCCTTGCGCTCACTGCCCTTCAGGTTTTTGTAAATGAGCGGGGTTTCGATGTTTTCATAGACAGTGAGTTCATCGATGAGGTGATATGCCTGGAACACGAAACCGATGTACTGCTTATACAAAGCCGAACGCTGCTTCTCTTTCAGCCGGAGCACACTATCGTCCATGAGCAGGTACTCGCCTTCGTCGGGCTCATCCAATAAACCAAGGATATGGAGCAGGGTGGATTTCCCCGAACCCGAAGGTCCCATAATCGAAACAAACTCGCCTTCTTTGATGTGGAGGTTGATGTCCTTTAGCACAAATGAGCGGGTGCCGCCCACATTGTACCATTTGAATATGTTAGTTAATTGAATCATTTCGTTTTGTCTTCTTCATTCTCATCCTGGACTGACTGTCCAAATATATGTATATCATCCAGCCCTGCCAAAATCCATCCATTATTATAAATAGCTAGTATACAGAAATCTACCCGAAAGCAAAAGTCCTGAAGTGTTCGTTTCCGAACAGCTTCATGTCCGATTTCGGACACCTCTTCACCGCGAACCGGAACTGCTATATCAACTTTATATCATTTTTTTGTTGTTATTCATGTCCCGCATGAAATACACCGGAAAATGACGTACCTTTGTGTCCGTTTTACACTAAGGGTGTAAACAATAAAAACATGCAGTTGAAGAAAAGTTTACTTGCGCTTTTATTTGGTGGTCTGGGCATCGGCATCACGGAATTCGTGATGATGGGTTTGCTTGAAGAGATTGCCCTTGATCTAACTATTGATATTCCCACCGCGGGTCACTTGATCGCTGCGTATGCCGTCGGTGTGGTCATTGGGGCGCCCCTGCTTGTGGTGATTGCGGGCAAGTACCCGCCCAAACGCATCCTTATCGGATTGATGCTGCTGTTCACCCTTTTCAATGCGTTTACGGCTTTCGCACCGGGCTACGCCTCGCTTTTGATTTCGCGGGTGCTTGCGGGTTTGCCCCATGGCGCCTTTTTCGGTGTGGGTTCGGTGGTGGCCAGCCGCCTCGCTCAGCCAGGCAAAGCCGCCCAGGCCATTTCCATCATGTTTGCCGGCCTCACCATTGCCAACCTGATTGGCGTACCGTTGGGCACCTATATCGGCCATAACTTCATGTGGCGCTATTCGTTTGCCATTGTGGTACTGGTGGGCATCATCACACTGCTGGCCTTGAAGTTTTGGATGCCCGATATGCCTGCAAAGCAAGCGGCCAGCGTGAAAACACAACTGCGCTTTTTCAAGCGCCGCGAAGCCTGGCTGATTGTGGGCATGATTGCTATCGGAACCGGCGGTCTTTTCTCGTGGTACAGCTACATTTCGCCGCTGATGACCAAGGTGGCCGGCTTCTCCGAGTCATCCATGACCTACATCCTGATGCTGGCCGGCCTCGGCATGTTTTTCGGCAACCTATTGGGTGGCCGGCTGGCCGACCTCGTTTCGCCGGCCAAGGCCGCTATTATGCTGCTCACCGCGATGGTGGTTGCATTGGTTATTCAGCACTACGTTGCCGTCTACCCGGTTCCCACGCTAGTAATAACATTCATTCTCGGCGGCACCTCTTTCGCGCTGGGCGCCCCCATACAAATGTTGATGATCAACACCGCAAAAGGCTCAGAGATGCTGGCCGCATCGGTGAGCCAGGCGAGTTTCAACATCGGGAACGCGCTGGGTGCCTTTTTGGGTGGATTGCCCATCGCCATGGGCTACGGTTACGCCTCGCCGGAATGGGTGGGCGCGGCCATGGCAGGGGGCGGGGCATTGTTTGCACTTGCCTTTATGCTCCACCAGCGGCGATTGCGTAGGCAGACGCCCGTTCCGGAGATCGCACCCAACATACAGCCTACGGCGACCGAACTTTCCGTTGATGAACCGGAACCTGCATTTTAGCGGAGCGTATTATTATTCGTCCCGCAGCGAATCGACGGGATTGGCCCGTGCCGCACGTACCGACTGGTACGCCACGGTAAGCAGGGCGATCAGTAATGCTGCCGTACCGGCCAACGCAAACATCCACCAATGCACCTTAATGCGGTAGGCGAACGTAGCAAGCCATTGATTTACCAATAGGTAAGCCACGGGAAGCGCAACCAGGTTAGCTAACAGGAAAATGCGGAAAAACGGCCTATTGAGCTGCATAAACAACTGCCCCACCGAGGCACCCAACACCTTACGGATACTCATTTCTTTCTGGCGGATGCTGATGCTGTAGGCTGACATGCTGAACAGCCCCATCATGGCAATGGCTATAGAGAGTACCGTGAACGCACTGAATGCCGATTCGAGCTGTTCCTGCTGGGCATGCAACGCTGCATATTTCCGGTCTAAAAATTCGTAACGGAATTGTTCGCCGTCGAGCCGATTAATGGACTTCCAATCCTTCTCCAACGCGGCAAGCGTTTGCTGTGTCGTACCGGGTTTGGTCTTTACAAGAATCTCCGTTTTGTGCTGTCCGCACGCGTTTCGTATGGAATACACGGTAGGACGTACCGACTGTTGGAAGCCGGCAATCTTGCTGTCCTTTACCACGCCGACAACCTGAAAATCCACCTCGCAGCCGCGGATAGTCTTCCCAACGGGATCATCAATACCGAAGGCGCTCGCAAAGCTTTCGTTCACCAACGCGCCGTTTGCCGAATCGGCAGCAAACGTGTCGGTAAAGGACCGCCCCCGCAGCATATCCATACCCATTGTCTCGACATAGTCAAAGTCTACGGCGAGATGGTCTACCTTTCGGATATTATCTATGTAGGTAAATTCCCTTTCCGCTGGCGGTACACCGCCTGGCACACTTGACGCGACCGTTGCGGAAACAACACCCGGATACGCCTGCATACGATCACGAAACGGCTTGAAGTCCGCCGGATTGTTTAATAGCATTAAGTTTTTGATGTACACGACTTGCTCGGGATCGAATCCTTTGTCGCCTTCCCGTATGTAATCCAGCTGTTGGTTAAGTACGAACATGCCGGAAATAAACACCATCGCAATGACAAACTGAAATGTGAGCAATGCATGGCGGAACCACGCGGTGCGATGGCTGGTCTGGAAATTACCTTTCAGGATACTTACCGGGTGGTACCCCGAAAGTATAATAGCGGGATAACTGCCCGATACCAGGGCAGTCACCGCAGCCGCAAGTAACAGCTGCCATGCGATTTGGCCATCTGTAGCAAACGATGCCAGATCATACGCAAACCATTTCTGCAGCCCATTGCGGCATAGCACTACCAACCCCCAGGCGACTAATGCAGCCAGCAGGCATTGTACAAGTACCTCACCAATAAATTGCAGGGTTAATTGTGTCCGCCCCACACCGAACACCTTTTTGAGGCCAATTTCTTTTGCCCGTCTATTGGCCTGCGCAATCATCAGGTTGGCGAAATTGATGCCGGCCAGCATCAGGATAACACCCGAAAGAATCGCCAAGGCCCACACCGTAATGTACCCGGTATTGGAGCCGTGCTTAGGGCGCAAGTGCAGGTTTTTCAACGGATCGAGATATGTATCGCCCTTTGCGAACGCTGAGGTAGCCACATGGTGTTGGGGCGAGATTTCCTGCTTATACACCTGCGCTATTTTTTCGGTCAACTGGGCAATGTCTGTACCGGGTTTCACTTGGATATAGGTACGATAAGGCAAGGGGTCTCCGTGGTTGTCTCCGGCGAGATCCGGCTTTAGAAAGAGGGCTTCGTACGTTAAGTTGGACAGTCCGTGTTTCTTAGTTGACCCGTGGATGTGATAGCTAAGCATACCGCTTGGATCCATCATTATCATTTGCGGTTCGAACGACTCTGCCTCATCTTCCGGAAACAGCTCCCGGAAAATTTCGGGCGCAAGCAGGTTTACCTCTGGCGTCACGGAATCATTTAACGACAAACCGATTGGTTCGATGCCAAACATCTGTGCAATCGTCAAATCGGCAGCCTTCCAATCGTTTACGTAGATTTGCCCATAGTCACTGATAAAGGGAAGTTCATAGGGAAAGTAAGATACCCGTCCCACTTCCACGACCTCCGGCAGTTTCGCTTTGATGGCATTGGCCAGTGCCGGCGGTGTCAAGTCGGTGTTCGTTCCCTGGTAAGTGAGCCCCACCAGGTAGATATTTTCATAGTTCGGGTTCCAGCGGTCGTAGCTCGTCTCGCGGTTGATATAAAGGTATGCCAGGATAAAGCCCGCAAACCCCAAGGCCAGACCGAGGATATTTAGCGACGTAAATACCTTCGACCGCCATACGTTTCGCCACGCAATCTTCAGGTTATTCAAATTCATGGTTATTTCTTTATATAAGGGATAAGTTGCTCATGTAATTTCCATAAGTTTACCCCAACATGTTGCATACCAACATTACACCAAATTCATTACCAAATAGTTAACCTGTTGTCTTTCAAATAAGCAAAAAAAGGAGGTTCCAACGAAAGTGTCCGATATCGAACAGTCAGTGTTCGATATCGGACAGTGCGCCGTTGCGAATGAGCAAGGTTATGCGAGTAAATCCAGTTTCACCAGTGCATAGAAAAGCGCGGCGGTATGCAGGGCCTGACCAAATTGGTTGTCTAACAACAGTTGCTTCAGTTCCACGGGCGATGCCAGCACGACCTCAATTTCTTCCTGGTCGTCGAGTTCCTGTTCCTGCACTTTCACGCCACCCGTGAGCAGGTAGGTCGTTGTTGTATTAGTGCTGGTAGCCGGATTGGGGAAAAGCGTAGATAACTCCTCGATGGTGTCGAATCGGTAGCCAGTTTCTTCCAGCAATTCACGCCGGGCAGCAGTAAGGGCATCCTCGCCGGGGTCGATGACACCACCGGGGATTTCAAGCACGTTTTGCTTTACGCCATGCCGGTATTGCCGCACCAGGATAAACCGGTTATCCGCTGTAAGCGCGACCATATTTACCCAATCGGGGTATTCCAATACATAATATTCTGGAACAATATGGCCATTGGGCATGCGGCACACATCTTTGCGAAGCACCGCCCAGGGCGCCCGCACTAGGTAGTCGGACGACAGCGTTTCCCACTGCATATCAGGCGATATCTTTCATAATGCGGTCCACGCGGTCTTCCAGTTCGCGGCTCACACGTTCAAAATCCGCCCGACCAGCCAATGGTTGTTTCACGCTGCAATAGAATTTTATTTTGGGTTCCGTGCCCGACGGCCGCGCCGAAATCACATCGCCATCCACCGTAATGAATTGCAGTACATCCGATTTGGGCAGGTTGATGACCGTGCGGTCGCCCGTTTTGAGATTGTATGATTCGCTGGCTGCGTAATCTTTGATTTCGGCCACATCGATGCCGCCCAGCGTCTGAGGCGGGTTGCTCCGTAGCCGTTCCATCATCGCCTTGATTTCCTCAGCACCGGCTTTGCCCTGTTTGGTCAGCGAGATCAGTTTCTCCTTATAATAACCATGCTGCACATAGAGGTCGATCAGTGCATCGAACAAGGTTTTCCCCTGGTCTTTATAATAGGCTGTCATCTCGGCGATGAATACGGCCGAAACCACGGCGTCTTTATCGCGTACCAGTTCGCCTACCAGGTAACCGTAGCTTTCTTCGCCGCCGACAAGGAACCGGCCCTCGCCATTTTTGCCAGTGATCAGTTCACCGATATATTTAAAGCCGGTAAGCGTATCGTAATAGGTAACGCCATAACGGTTGGCGATAGCTGCAATGAGATTAGTCGTAACAATGGTCTTCACCACATAGTCGTCCGGCCGGAGGTCGCCTTGCTCCTTTTTCGAAGAAAGCACATAATCGACCAGCAGGCTCCCAATCTGATTACCGTTCAGCAGTTGGTATTCTCCACGGGCATTCTTTGCCGCCGCTCCCACGCGATCGGCATCGGGGTCGGTGGCAAAGATCACATCGGCACCGATGCGTTGGCCGGCCTTTACGGCCAGCGCCATGGCATCTTCCTCTTCCGGGTTTGGGTAAACCACCGTCGGGAAATTACCATCCGGCGTAGCTTGTTCTTCGACGACGTGTACGTTGGTAAAGCCCCACCGATCCAGCGCGGGCGGCACCAGCGTAACGCCCGTACCATGTATGGGTGAAAAGACAATCTTCAAGTCGCGTTGCCGTGCCACGGCATCCGGCCGGATAGTGAGCTCCGAAATGGCATCAAGGTAGGCGTCGTCGAGCTCCTTGCCCAATAATGTAATATTTTCTTCCACCGGTCCGAAGTGAATCTCGCCCGGATTCTGAATGGCATATACCTCCTTGATGACATTCTTATCGTGCGGCGGCACCAATTGTCCGCCGTCATTCCAGTACGCCTTATAACCGTTATATTCTTTCGGATTATGCGATGCGGTAAGCATCACGCCGGCCTGGCAGTCCAGATGACGGACGGCAAACGAAAGATGCGGCGTAGGGCGCAATTCGGCAAATAGATAAACCTTAACACCATTAGCCGAAAACACATTGGCCACCAGGCGGGCAAATGCCTGTGAATTGTTACGACTATCGTACGAGATAGCCACCTTGACCTGCTGATCCGAATATGTTTTGCGCAGGTAATTGCTCAATCCCTGTGTAGCCCGACCGATGGTATACTTATTCATCCGGTTGGTGCCTACACCCATGATACCGCGCAGCCCACCGGTTCCGAACTCGAGATCTTTATAGAAGCTGTCGGTCAGTTCGGTATACTGTTCGGTATCGAAGAGCTGTTTGACAGACCGGATGGTCTCGTCATCATATGGTGCTTTCAGCCAAATCTCGGCGTTCGCCTTTATGGCAGGGTCCAATTGCGGTGTTGTCATGCGGTCAGAATTTTCCTGTTGTGCCAAACTTATGCAAAAACACCGTTACATACAAGGAATAATTATCGGGTTACCGTGGCTGGGTGCTCCTTGCCGTTATGACACGTTATGCACGTAATCTGCGTGAGTTCGCCCGTCTCCTCATCGCGGTGTTTAAAATGCTTCTTGTTTATCCGCTGGGTCATTCTCATCATCCAGCGGGCGGTTTCTTTATGGTGATTGGCGTCGCTTGCAAAATCCAGCTTTGACGGATCATTTGCATCCTGGGCATGGCAAAAACCGCACTTTACACCTAAGGCCACCTTAAAATCATCCATCACCTGCTTTATCTCCTCCTGGGAAATGTCTTTGGGGAGCACTTTTAAATTCGTTCCCTTCCATTCCTGGGACTGTTGTGTGCGTTCCGGGGCAAATGAACTCAGCGCCAAAACCCCGGCTAATACCGCAGCCAGGACAGTAATCATTCGGTATGTCATATTGTTCAGTTTATATATGGTAAATATAGCAACCAACCAATCGACTACCCGAAAGAAAAGACTATTTAGAATGGGTTTAACTTTTCGCCTGCCGCGTCATTTTTTCCAGCTCATCCCACAGCCCGTCGGGCACTGCTTCCAATCCGCTGAATTGCCCTGCCCCCTGTAGCCATTCACCACCGTCTATGGTTACGACCTCACCGTTGATGTATCCGGCAAAATCGGAGAGCAGGAACGCTGCCAGGTTGGCCAGTTCCTGATGGTCGCCCACGCGCTTGAGCGGCACACGCTTTTTGAAATCGAATTGTTCGGCAAGATCGCCCGGCAGCAATCGCTCCCACGCCCCTTTTGTGGGAAATGGACCGGGTGCGATGGCATTACTGCGGATGCCGTACTTCCCCCATTCAACCGCCAGTGAGCGGGTCAATGCCAACACACCTCCCTTGGCAGCGGCCGAAGGGACTACGTAGGCTGAGCCCGTAAACGCGTAGGTGGTAACAATGTTCAGGATACTGGCCGGCTGTTGGTTTGCAATCCAGTGTTTGCCGAAAGTCAGTGTACAATTGGCCGTGCCTTTGAGCACAATATCGATGATGGTCGCGAACGCATTGGCGGAAAGCCGCTCGGTAGGCGAGATGAAGTTGCCCGCCGCATTGTTGAGCAGGGCATCCACCTGGCCGAACCGTTCCAGCGATTGGGCCAGCAGCTGTTCTACCTCACCGCTTTCCCGGATATCGCACGGCACGGGCAGCACATCGCCTCCAGTGGCGGCCGCCATTTCCCCGGCAGCGGCTTCCAGCACATCCAGCTTCCGGCTGGCGATGACCACTTGAGCACCCAGCTGCAAAAAATAAGTGGCCATGGCTCGTCCTAATCCGGTACCGCCACCCGTCACGACGATCGTTTTACCTTGAAGCGCATCTTCGCGCAATGCACCTGTTACCGCCATTATTTCCCTCCCTTCAAGTTGTCGATGATGGTTTTAACGATGGAGCGTGTTGCGGGCGACCACCATTGCTTCAATATCGCTTCGAGGGTTTCCTCTTGATTGGCATCAAACGCCACGATTAATGCCTGTCGCATATTGCGTTTACTCTGTCGCCAGGTATTGCGCTCATACTGCGTGTACCTGCGCAGCTGGCGCTCAGCCGCCGAGCGGATACGCTGTGTGTCGACCACTTCATCCACCAGTCCGGCATCGAGCGCTTCCTGTGGTTTGAGCAACTTCCCTTCCAGCAAAGCGCGGTACGCCCGAGCCGGGCCCAGCCAAAAACTGTACAGCTGGAAAATACTTTCGGGAACGATGAGCCCTACAGGCACTTCGTTGAGGCCGATAACGAAATCGCCATCGACCATCACGCGAGCATCGCAGCAGCAGGCCAACACACATCCGGCCGCTGGACTGTGGCCAGTGATGGCCGCTACGGCCGGCTTGTCAAATGCTACAAGTGCACGGATTACGTCCATAAACGTATGCCAAAAACGACGTACTTCTTCCTCGTCATAGTCATAAAGAGTGATGAGGTCCAGCCCGGCACTGAAAAACCCTTCCTTGCCATGCAATATCAGCCCCTCTACAGCGGGGTCGCTTTGGGCATCGGCTACTGCCCTGCCAAGTTCGTCGAGCATCTGCTGGTGGATTGCATTCGACCGCCCCCTATCGAGGTAAATGTGTGATACGCGGTCTTCAATTGTTATTTTAATAAAATCCATTCTTTCTATTCAACCGTTATGTAATGCACCGCACGGCCCAAACGACCGTCCACATCCAAGCCTTCCACCACGATGCGGTAGGTGCCGGGCGTCTCGGCGGTATAAAATTCAAAAGCGGCCACCCCTTCTTCATTCGTAATGATATTGGGCGCCCAATGAATGGTGGTACGCAAATCTTTCATATCAGCCAAGGAATCCACCGGAGCATGGTAGTTAGGCGCATAAAACTCACGCACTTCATAATATCCCTGTGGGCTATGGGTCACAATACCGGGGGTGTAGAGTTCGCGGTTGTACCCCGCGCTATCACCCCGTTTGGTGGTGATGACAAGCACGCCGCCACTGCCCCTGCTTCCGTAAATGGCCGTAGTGCCCACACCGCGCAGCACCTCAACCGTTTCAACATCAAACGGGTTAATCATGGAAAGTGCTTCGGCCTCCATATACATGCCGTCCAATACAATTTGCATTTGCTGATTGATGGAACGTGTCGAATAAGGTATGCCGTTTCGAAAAACCACCCCGAGCAGGCGCCCTTGCAGGCACATATCGAGTGTGGCGCAGCCCATGGACAATTCCGCCACGTTGATGATTTGATCGGCATTGCCTGGCCCATTCAGGTTGCTGGAATGCCGCACCTTTTCATTTTCGGCTTGCTCGGTAACCTTTACCTCTTCCAGCAGGATGGTTTTCTCCCGGAGTCCGTACTTTTCCATCTCCTCAAACTGTGCTTGTGTGTTTTTGAGGTAAGTTTGGATAGATTGGTTCACATCCACAGTGGCATCCGGCGCATTTCGATTGCGGGTTACCTGTTGCCGCGGCACCTCATCCAATACAATATCCACATTTTTCCGGCCACGTTCATCGCGTGCCTGTACCACGAATCTGGTATCATCGTAAAACAAAAGCCGATCAAAATTGAAACGGCCGTCAGCATCCGATATAGTGTCGACCACAGCCGTAATGTCTCCCGTCGACATTAACGTTACCACAGCGTTCGGCACCGGTGTTTTGCCGTTCCGACTGGTTACTGTACCGCTGACGCGGAGATCCTGCTCAGGGGCATAGGTCATCGCCGGATTCTTTCCTGCCATCAGCTCCTGCCAGTTGATCCGGCTCCAGCCTTGGGAGAGCATTAGGTTGTCCAGTTGCCGCCGACTGGCGAGATCTGCCGTTTTGAAATAGTAGGCCGGTGTTTCGATATACCCCCTGATATCCGAACTGAGTAACAAGCTGGCATATATATTCCCTTCGTGAATCCCGCTGTCAATAGGTACCTTAGCCATATCCACCACCGCGGCAGACAATGTGGCAATCCGACTGGTATCCGACGGCTGCCCAACGTTAAGCTGAACGATCACTTTTTCTTTTTGCCCATAAACTTTCCGATCCGTTTCAACAGCCAGCGGCAACAGTAACGTATCGTTGTAATTAAAAACAGTCCGTTGGGCCACGGGCATATCGTCAGCGGCAAATAAGGTCACCTGTATGACTCCTATTGGCAGATTTTCACGTGGAATCGAAAAAACCAGCTCGTTTTTCGTCTGCCTGCTTTTTGACGCATAGAAGACGGTGCCATTCCGCTGAAGCACGAGCGCCATCTCCTGCCCCGCAACCAGATCGTCCGAAGCATAGGATTGTACGAACAGCTGCCGATCCAGTTCGCTGTTCACTGCCAGCGCATAACCGGAAGTCTTCACTTCGGGAAGATCCACTTCCGCCTCGCTTCCGTCGGCATAGACTACGCTTGCCGTATAGCGGATTCCCGGCGCGGGGATGAAGCTGAAACTTCCCATCCCGGCATAGGTCGATGCAAACGCAGTCGTCGGGGCACCGGTCTCATCCTGCAGGTAACCCTTCACGGCAATCCCCGTCCCCTCGGGTGCCAGTGCTTTGAATGCCACTTTGGTCAGGTGGCCCGCTATCAAGTGGCCGCTCTCCGGAAAAAATTGGATACTGTTCGTGTTCGATGTCGTCTTGAGTGGTATCCGCTTATTCACGGTGCGCTTATCGGGTGTAGCCAAGGTAAGCAACACATCGCCCGATTGGAGGTTGAACGGCTGTTTATTAACAAAATCAAAAGCGATACGTCCTTCTTCATCGGTGGTCTCCCGCCCGCGGGCAATATTCCGCCCTTCCATAACGACCTGGTAACTGGCGTCCATGTCTGCAAACGGCCCGCCATCCAAATCGGTAAATGCGATTTCGGTGTGCACGCGGTGCACGGGAGAGTTTTCATAAGAAAACGTGCTGTGAGCTACAATGTTATCGGTACGGGCGTTGCCAACCGGCAGTAAACGATCGTAGAAAATATCCGACTCAAAATTGCGCATCCAATTGGTATACGCGCGAATGCGATAGTTACCTTCGTCAAGTGAGTCTGCCAGTTGAAAATCGCCCATGGTTACGCCCGCGATAAGCGGCAGACGGATGGATTGCACGATACTGTTTTCGGGGCCAACGAGGTCGACATACAGTATCTTACTCAAACCGGAAAGCTGGTTGTAGGCGCCGATGGTTACATAGCCTTTGAACCAGATGTCGTCGCCCACGGTATAATAAGGCTTATCCAAATGCACATATACTTTCTCCTGCGGATACTGGGCGGCATAATTTTCGAGCTTATCCAACACCGCGTCGATTACCGGGGTTTCCTGTGCGCTGACCGTTGGCACGGTAAGCCAACATACGATTACTACCAGAAGAAAACGATGTAAGCCCATTATTCCCTGCGTGATATTACAACCTCGCTCAATTTGGTGTGACTGCAATATGGTAAATATAGGTAAAAAAAATATCTTTGCAGGATGAATATCCTTATCGTTGGCTCAGGCGGCCGGGAAAGTGCATTTGCCTGGAAGATAGCCCAAAGCCCCCAAATCACCCAATTGTATATCGCTCCAGGTAATGCGGGCACGAGCCGTTATGGCCAGAATATTCCACTCAAGGTGACCGATTTCGACGGGATCGCGGACTTCGTGCTCAAGCATGCCGTTGACATGGTGCTTGTTGGCCCTGAAGAGCCGCTGGTAAAGGGTATCCACGATTATTTCCTCGATCGCGCCGACCTCCGGCATGTCCCGGTTATCGGCCCGCAACAGCAGGGAGCCCAATTGGAAGGGAGTAAGGATTTCGCCAAACAGTTCATGGTGCGGCATGGTATCCCTACCGCCGCGTCACAGTCGTTCACCCGCGATACATTAGCCGAGGGCCTGGCCTACCTCGAAACACAGCAGCTTCCTATCGTGCTGAAGGCCGACGGGCTGGCTGCGGGAAAAGGCGTGCTGATTTGCACGACCCTCGAAGAAGCCCAAACGGAACTGACAGCAATGCTGGCCGACGCTAAATTCGGCGAGGCGAGCAGTACGGTGGTCGTCGAAGAATACCTTTCGGGCATTGAATTGTCTGTCTTCGTACTTACGGACGGCGACACCTATAAGGTTTTGCCTGCAGCCAAAGATTATAAACGCATCGGTGAAGGTGATACGGGCCTCAATACCGGTGGCATGGGGTCGGTTTCGCCCGTGCCTTTTGCCGACAACGAGTTTTTAGACAAAGTTGACAAGCGCATCGTTATCCCCACCATTGAAGGGCTAAAAAAAGACGGCATCCCTTACAAAGGGTTTATCTTTATTGGGTTGATGAACGTAAACGGAGAGCCCTACGTGATTGAATACAATGTGCGTATGGGCGATCCGGAAACGGAAAGCGTATTGCCGCGCCTCGAAAGCGACTTGGTAGACCTCCTCCAGGGGGTAGCGCAGGGGAATTTGGCCGATCGTTCGTTCACGCTATCGCCCAAGATCGCAGCCACCGTGGTTTTGGTGTCAGGCGGTTATCCCGGCCCGTACGAATCGGGGCAAGCCATCAGCAATATCGAAAGCGTTAAAGATTCCATTGTATTCCATGCTGGCACCGCTGCGGAAGACGGCGTGATAAAAACAGCCGGCGGCCGGGTATTGGCGGTTACCGCGCTGGAAGATACGCTGTTTGACGCCTTGCAACAGGCCACAGCCGATGCAGGGCGTATCTATTTTGAAGGTAAGAATTTCCGTCGCGATATCGGGTTTGATCTGATATAAAGCGATCGGTATCAACTGGCTTTAACCCCCTTTGCAAAGCGGGAGAGCCCTTCTTCGAGCAGCGACCGGGGGCAAGCAATGTTAATGCGTATAAACCCTTCGCCGGCATCGCCATACATCGTACCTGGATTGAGCCACACTTTTTCCCGGACGAGAAGTTTTTCGGTAAAATCGGCGGATGTAGTGAAGATGGCCCGGCAATCCAACCACGCCAGGTAAGTAGCCTCCAGTGGCACCACATTGATTTCGGGCAGATGCTTCGCGCAGAAGTCGATCAAATAAGCATAGTTTCCATGGAGGTAAGCTAAAAGCGAATCGAGCCACTCCTCGCCCTGTTCGTATGCCGCGACGAGTGCTTCGATAGCAAACGGACTCAGCAGTTCCATTTCCTGTGCTGCCAATACCTGTTGAATCGGCCTCATGAGATCTTCATGTTCGGAAAACAGATACCCTACCTGCAATCCGGCAAGGTTAAACGTTTTGCTCGGCGAGCTGACTGTTATCGAACGAAGTCCGTCGGTGCTTCCCAGAGAAGCGAATGGGACATGCGTATGCCCCTGATGAACCAAATCGGAGTGGATTTCATCGGCCAATACAAGCACGTCGTGCCGGGCACATATTTCGCCGATGCGCGTAAGTTCCTCCGTGGTCCACACCCGTCCTGCGGGGTTATGCGGATTGCACAGCATGAGGAGTTTCACGGCGGGATCTGCCGCCTTGGCCTCCAAATCGGCAAAATCAATACGGTACAGGCCGTCTGAAAAAATCAGGTTGTTTTCAACCACCTGCCGATCACAATGCCCGATAGCGATATAGAAATGGTTGTAAACCGGCGGTTGCACCAACACCTTGTCGCCCTCATCCGTAAGTGCCCTGATGATTGCAGATAACGCGGGGATCACGCCGGTAACCGGACGAATCCAGCCCTTCTGCAACGTGTAACCGTGTCTTTTTTTCCACCACCCGATAATGGCATCAAAAAACCGGTCGGGCGTTCGGGTATATCCGAATACGCCGTGTGCCACACGTGCTTTAATAGCTTCGTGGATAACCGGGGCTGTTTTGAAGTCCATATCGGCAATCCACATGGGCAGGGTGTCCGCTTCGCCGGTATCCCACTTGATGCTGTCGGTACCGCTGCGGTCTATATATTCGTCGAAATGATAATCCATCGGCTTTGTTTTATCTGTGTCGGCTAATATAGGATAAATCAGCTGATACTTACCATCGCTGTTCCATGCCCGGCTTATACTCTCCCTACCCACTGTTTTCCCAAGTATTCTCCAGTGTTTTCCCAGTATATTCTCAGTGTACACAGATGCAGTTAAACTATATATCTACTGCGTCTAACTTGGGAGAATATGGGATTTGCCGAACGTAGAAACTATATAACATTGGACGACCCAAGAACCTTATCGGTGTTTTGCTGTTGTTAGTCTACTTGAAGCAACAACTATGAACAAATTATTCAGGGCATTAATTGCCGGATGGGGTGCAAAAAAACTAGGCTTCGGCTGTTTTGGTACCATTATCGTCTTTATTATTTTATATTATTTGTTAGGCTATGTCTTCGGTTAGCGCTTCGGCTTGCGTCACGCGCTTTTGACGGGGTTTGCGTTGGATCAGATAAACGCCGAGTAGAATCAATAGGCCACCCAAGGCGTGTGACCACCCCAGCCGTTCGCCGTCGAGCACCCCCCACATTACGGCGACGATGGGGATGAGGTAGGTAACCATTGACGCAAATAGCGCGGAAGTCTGCTGGAGCAGCTTATAGAACAGAATCATGGCCAATGCCGTGCCTACCAGGCCGAGGATAGCTACATACCCCAGCCCCTGCCATTGGGCGGCCGTACCGGTAAACGTCGAAAAAAAGTCGGTAAGGCCGAGAATAATCAACGACGGGCCAAACCAGATGGTAAAAACAGCCGCAGACAATTTAAAGGAAGGAATACCTGAAAGATACCGGTTGATGATCAATCCGTTCATCCCATAGCAGGCGGTCGCTACGATGATGAGCAGTGAATGGAACACATCACTATGCCCTCCACCGGTATCAATGCCTATTAGCAAAGCCGCGCCTGAAAAACCAATAATCACCCCGACAACCTGCCAAACCCGGCTTCTGATGCCGAAAAACAGGAACCCGAATAACAAGATGAACATGGGCACGAGGGAATCGAGGATAGCCGCCATGGAGCTGCTTACCCGTTCCTGTGCCAATGGAAATAAAAACATCGGAATGAAGTTACCCATTCCACCACCAACAACAACCCAGGGCAGCAGCTTCTTTGGAATATGCTTAAAGCTTCGCACGCCAAAAAAAACCAGGGCAAGTCCGGCCACGCACAAGCGTAACGCACCGACCTCCATCGGCGTATAAACGACAAGGCCCTGCTTGATGAGAATGAATGAACTACCCCAGGTGAGTGTAAGGATACCCAATAGTACCCACTTTTGATATACCGGATTCACTTAATTTTTTTGTGCTAATCTCCGGTTTTTTTCTTTAGCATTAGCGGGTGCCATGGTAAAAAATCACTGTGTCCCTACATACCACGGTGTCGCTGTGTGCGAAAGTTATAGAACAAGTTAATTTGTACGCAAGTATACGTTCTTATAGGTAGACTTGAGAATAAGGTCTGCGCCCCCACCATTGATGGTGCCTTCGATATTTTCTCCCATCCTAGCGCGGAACACGCGCGCGATTGAAACGCCGCTGGCCCCGGATGGCTGGGGCGTCGACATTACGATACTTGGGAGCGAATCCAATGTAGCTGCCACGATTTCATCCACATCGACCGTGACTCCTTCCCCACTCACCTTAACCTCGGTTCGTTCATCATCAGCTGATTTGGGCCTAACGGCAACGTTGAAATCGCCTGCGGCGTACAGTTTGCCATAGCCTGTGCCCATGATCAGGTTAACCTTAGTAGAAGTCGGCATGGCCACATCCACATGCCCATACACGGAGATGATGGATACAGGACCTTTGATGTTGTTTGCAAAAGTAGCGTCCACGTTTTTGTAGACATTTTTGATGTTCATGGGGCCACTGTTATGCTCCAGCACGATGTCGTTGTAGGAAGTAGACACCTCTATTTCGCTTTTCATATCCTTAATCAGTAAGGTGTCGGCAAAAATCGAGTTATTGTTGCTGAAAACAATAGCCACGTTGCTGGGCACGCGGATGGATAAGATATCGTCCTGGCCGCTGTTTCCTACGGGGTTCACTTCAATATCGTCGCCCTTTTTTGTAACACTGATGCCCAGGCCGGTATTGTCTGTAAATCCGGAGCTGCTGAGGGTCTGCAGCCCTCTGGCCCGTTCGTCTTCTTCTTCAGGAGCGTCCTGCTTGCTGAAAACGATCTCATTGCCCGCATAGCCTTCGATACGGGCCCCGTTTAGGTTGAGGTAAAGTTTGCCGGAAGGTTCGGCAATCTTGTATTGCTTCTGCGCCCATGCCGGAAGACAAGCGGCCAGAAGGAGTGCCAGTGCCATGGTTTGCTTTTTCATTGTATTCATTTTTATGTTTTATTTATAGTTTTTCCTGATATAATAGCACGGCGTATGCTTCGTCTTTCACTGCCTCGAACGTATACGGGCTGCGTGCCACCGCAAACAATGCCTCTTCAATTCCGACATGATCTAGCTGTGCTGCTATCCGCACAATACCCAACTGTACCAGCGGATCGTCCTGGCTGGTAAGCGCCGCCGCCAACAGGTTGGCCACCCGTGGGTCGCCGAGGTGGCGGCTCAGCACATCGAGTGCCGCCAAGCGCACGTTGGTATTGCCGTCATGATTCATCGTTTCCGAAAGCATCGCCACGAGTTGCCCGTTCATACGTTCTGACTGCTCGATTTCGAGGATAGCGGCCAATCGCGTACTTGCGGAGGTGCTGTCGGCCAGCCGGCTGGCCAGTGAAACCGGAGCCGAACCCTCGTTGATCACCGTTTTTTTGGGGGGGTGTTTCACCGGCTCCGTGACCGGGGTTTCCCGAAGATCATCCGGCGTAACCGAAGATTCAATGGGTGGCGTCGTTACAGCGGGTGTTTTCTTTCCGACAACCGGTTGATCAACCACCTGCTGCGCGATATCGGGGCGATGCACTCGCCCTGCCCGGCCGTTATCAAGGAACAGATAGATGCAGATCACGCCAATCAACAATGAGGCAGCGACCAGCCCTGCCGTCCGCGGGAATAGTCGGAAAGCACTCCGCCGGCGGGGCGGCACAGGCTTAAGCCGTACCTGCAACCGCTGCAATACGTCTTCGGGCGGCTCCAGCTGGTCAAAAGCCTCGCGGTGCTGGTGTACAAATTTCTTTAGCGGGTCATTCATGATAACATCTTATCTTTAAGTGACTGGATTATTTTTTTCCTGGCACGGTGGTATTGTGTACGTACTGTACTGTGTGAAATACCTAGCATTTCGGCGATCTCCTCTTGGGGGATCTCTTCAAAGAGGTATAGACTCAGTATGGTTTTATACCCCTGCGGCAGTTCTTCAATCGCTTGCTTCACATCCGCTACCTTGCAGTCGAAAAGCTGGTCCGCCTCCAGATCGTACACTTCCTCATCGGCGACGTCCAGTCTGCCGTTATCGGAAAAGATGACTTTTCTTTTCCGCAGGTGCGTAATGGAGCGGTTAAGGGCTATCCGATGTACCCAGGCGCCGAAGCTCGTGGCGTTCTGCAGCTTATGGATATCGGAAAACGCATGGTAAAAGGACTCCTGCAAAATATCCTCAGCCTCGGCCGTATGCGATATGATACGGCAGATGGCGTTATAGACGGGTCGCGCATATCGGTCGTATAATGCTGTAAAGCCAGTGTCATCCCCCCGATGGCACAGGGTAATTAATGCTGCTTCGTCCTTTTTATCCGTGGGATCCAACTGATTTTGCTTATGTGATTCATTGTTAAGTCGTGGAACGCTTACAAATGTTGCATGGCAATTACCAGTAAGGTAAAAATATTTGCTGGTTTATGTTTAATTTTATCTCCAGTAATCGGTTAGTAAATCCGCGCGACATGAAATTTCCTTCCCTAGCCAGTCTCTTCAGAAACGCTGCTACCGTTTTTAAGCGCTTCCCTACGCTGTTTGTCTTAGTCGTTTTCGCCACGGTATTGGCCTGCTTCCTGATGGGCGAGCCACCCATCGACTCCAGGTTGGAAAGCAAGCTCTGGCAGCTGTTGGCTACCTGCGATTTGCTGCTTACGCTGGGCCTTGCAGCCGATCTTTTTGCAGAGTCGAGGGCTTATGCAGGTCCTCGCAAGTGGGCGCTTCGGGCAGCGGCAATCATCCTATGCGGTTTGCTGTATGCCGTGCTCGACCCCGCCCTGTATCATACCGATGTAGTGCGGCTTGGTTTGTTTATCTTTGCTTTCCACCAGCTGGTATCCTTCGCTCCCTTCATCAAACGTGGTAACAGTAGCGATTTCTGGCACTTCAATAAGGCGTTATTCCTGCGTTTCCTTACTGCCGTACTCTACTCGGCATCACTGTATGCGGGACTCGCTGTGGCTGTCTTCGGAACAGAACAACTGTTCAATCTCGACCTGCCTTCCGAAGTCTACGGTCAGCTTTTCACCACCGTAGCCGTCGGCTTCAACACCTTGTTTTTCCTGGCCGGCGTGCCCAACGAAACCACACAAGTGGCCACGTCCTACCCCAGAGGGCTCAAGATTTTCACTCAATATGTGCTCATCCCGCTGATGACCATCTATCTGGCCATTTTATTGGTCTACGAAGTCAAAATATTGATCGATTGGGAAATGCCCAAGGGTATCGTCGCCACCCTTCTGTTGGGTTATGCCGTCTTCGGTATGCTGTCGCTGCTGCTGGTGTGGCCTATAAAAGACGACGTGGAGAACCGTTGGGTAAGGTTCTTTTCAACCTCGTTTTACCTCACTATGATGCCGCTGATCGTGTTGCTGGCGCTCGCTGTTTATCAGCGTGTATCGTCTTATGGATTTACGGAGGAACGGCATATCCTGTTGGTGTTGACCTTGTGGCTGGCCGCCATTACGGTCTACTTTCTTTGGTTCCGGGATGGTCACATCCAACTAATTCCAATCAGCCTGGCCTTATTGGCATTGTTGATCACCTTCGGGCCGCAGAGTGCTACCGACGTGTCGCGCCAATCGCAACAGCGGCGCCTGGCCGGGGCCCTCAATGCGCCTGAAGGCACAGACGACAGGCCGAGTATCGCTACCTATCTCCTGGAGGCCCATGGCCTGCAATCGATGCAAACATTTACGCAGGCAAACCTGGATAGCCTTGACAAGGAAATCACGGAAGCCAACGCCGACCTGCCGCTGTACCGCATTAGCTGGTTGAAACGCGATACCATTTTCGCGCTGCTGGATATACCTCCAAGCGGCATGGCCGAGGGGCGCCACCTCGCGATCCTCCGGGAAGGCCAGGACGTCATACCCATACGGGGATATGATTACAGCTATCGAATCGAACCGTACAGTACCGACTCCGCCAGCCTGACCATCGGGAGGAGCGAAATTCGGGTTGCAGTGAAGCGGGATAGTTCACTGGCAGTTGAGGTGAACATGGAAAACAACGGTGCCGTGGTGTTCGATTTGGTACCTTTGGTCGACGAGATCTACCAGGCCAGCAAAAATGGACAGCTGACGAAGAAAGAAAGTGACGGAAGCCGACTTCTGTATCCTGCAGAGAAGATGGAATTTCAGCAGGAAAACACCCGTTTCACGATAACCTTGCTCATCGAACAGATTAATGGCGACTTCCTTGCGCCTCACGAAACGTCCGGCCGCGGAATATATATTGCCGGTTATCTCTTGTTCAGGGAAAAGTGACTGGCTCGCCGCCAGGCCCTATTCAGTTTGAGATTCAGTTAGGCTGAAAAGACTTACTCCGTTTTTTGAAAAAGTGCCGTTTCCACTTGCAAAACAACCTAATAGGTACACTAAAAAATTGGTAAGGACCACCTATTCCTGTGGCAAGAACAACCATATTTTAACATTTTCTAACAAAATGTTTGCAAAAAGTCAATTCAAGCTGTATATTTGAGTCATTAACAACAAAACAAACCATTATCTAAAGTAAGATCGATTGTAATTAAACAGCAAAAAATACCATATCCTTATCAAAAATACATAACTTACAAATAAAGATTTGGAAAACGCAATAATTGTTACATATCAAGAGTACTTAAATTAATAAAAAGCGCGGCCTGCTTATACATTATCAACATTTTTGTCGAAAACGCGACACAAAGGAAACTCGTACGAGCAATTCAAACGAGACGTTACGTATTTTGCTGGGTTATTAAATGCCTTTTTAATCCCATTGTCATCTCAAGAAACCGGACCTTTTTCCGGCGATAATTAATTAGATTTTTCATAATAAACTAAAACAATTCAGATGAAAGAAAACTTGCCTTAAACATGCTGCCAATGTCTGCCCAACTGAATGCCGTAATGGATTTATCCCCGTCCTTTTCTTTATGTTCGTACGAGGTCACAGCCATTCTGTGTGAGAGCGGGTAAGACACTAATTACCATGAAGTCTGACGTTATCGTTCGACAATACTTTATCATCTATTTTCTAACTAAAACCACATGAAAGAAAAACTACTATGGACCTCTATTTTGGGGCTATTCCTAATAAGTTCTGTCAATGCCCAAGAACGTACCATCCGAGGTAAGGTTACTTCTGCTACTGATAACTCGGCGATAGAAGGAGTCTCTGTTACGGTACAAGGTACCAGCAGAGCTACACAAACCAATGAAGATGGCAATTTTACCATTGCAGCTGAAAACTCTGACTACCTCGTATTTCACGCCATCGGATACGTCGACCGTACCGTACCGGCAGGAACTTCCCAAGTGCTTGATGTAACGTTGGAAACTTATCAGGAAGAACTTGACGAGGTGGTTGTGGTCGCATACGGGACGGTGAGAAGAGAGGATTTCACTGGGTCAGCTGTTTCTTTAAACAGTAGAGATATCAGCAAACGACCGATTTCCAATTCGTTGGCCGCCCTGCAAGGTGCGGGTCCGGGCATCCAAACCACGGCACCCGACGGTGGACCAGGTTCTTCGCCTGGCATACGTATCCGGGGTATAGGCTCCTATTCAGCCAGCAATAGCGCATTGATCATTGTGGATGGCGCCGAATATTCCGGCGGGATGGGCAACATTAATCCCGATGATATTGAATCGATTACCACACTGAAAGACGCGGCAACAATCGCGTTATACGGTTCCCGCGGTGCCAACGGCGTCATTATGATTACCACCAAAAAGGGAAATCAAAACCGGCGATCGCTGGATTTTCGGGCACAATTTGGGTTTAACAACAACAGCATTCCCGCTTATAATACCGTAGGCCCGGGCGAGTACTACGAGCTGATGTGGGAAGCCTACCGAAATAGCCTCCATTACGGTGAGCTGGCCGTTCCGATCGACATCGCTAGCCAAATAGCATCCGGCGTCCTGCCCAGAAATTCGGGCGGCTTTCAGGAATACGATGGCGAAGAGGTCGACGATCTTGTCCAAAGACTGGGGAACTACAATGTATTCAACGTGCCAAACAGTGAATTGGTATCACTAGATGGTAAACTTAACCCCAGTGCGTCCCTGCTTTACGCAAATGATTTAAACTGGATAGATCAGGCCGCCAGAACCGGTCGACGCAATGAGTATAATTTGTCGTACAGTTCCGGTTTTAACAATACCGACATGTATGCATCGTTAAACTTCCTGCAAGACGAAGGCTGGGGACTAAGATCGTCTATGGACAGGTACCAAGCTCGTATCAACGTAAACAGCCAGTTGACCAAGTGGCTAAAAGGCGGCGTCAACGTCCAAGCGAATCACAACAAATATAACAACGCCAGCACGGGCAGCGGTATCGTAAATCCATTTTACTTTTCGAGAGGAATTGCCCCCATCTATCCGGTGCATGTACACGATCCAGTTACGGGGGAGTTCATCCTCGATGAGAATGGGGATAAAATATACGATATCGGCGATCTGTCTGCCCAATTCGGTCTTTCACGACCGTTCAACAGCGGACGGCATGCCATTGCCGAAAACCTGTGGAACCTTGGCCGTCAAACACGCGAAGCGATTAACGCACGGTCATATCTGGAAGTCAACTTTCTACCGTGGCTGACCTTCAGGACCTCCCTAGCGGCAGACATCACCAACAACCGCATCGAAGGTTACGATAATACCATCGTGGGTGATGGGGCACCGTCAGGAAGATACGATCAAGAGTGGAACCGGATGTTGGGCTATACGTTTAACCAGACCCTCCAAACTACCAATCAATTTGGAGATCATAGCCTTATCGGACTAATCGGCCATGAAAATTTTAATTACCATTATGACGAGACCTCCGGTTTGCGATCCGGCGAAGGATTTGAAGATTTCTATACCTTTACCAACTTTACGGACATCAACTCCCTAAGTTCCGTATTGCGCCAATCGGCCATGGAAAGTTATTTTGCTCGCGTCAACTATAACTTTAAAAGTAAATATTACCTTGACGGGTCTGTGCGGTACGATGGCGACTCCAAACTGCCGTCTTTAAATCGGTGGTCGGCATTCTGGTCCGTGGGATTATCGTGGCGAATCGAGAAGGAAGAATTCTTCGACGTGGCTTGGGTTGACCTTTTAAAACTTAGAGGTTCCTACGGTCGGTTGGGAAACAACAACTTCGGAACGGCTACCGGTGATTACTATCCTTACCAGGCGGGTTATACTATCGGTAGAAACAACGCATCCGCTCCGGGCGCCGTCCTCGGTTCCATCGGCAGCCCCAATCTCCGCTGGGAAGGCCAGACGCCATTGGATATCGGCTTGGATTTCTCCTTCTTTACCGGACGGATTTCAGGCACATTTGATTATTACAACCGGACAAGTGATGGACTGTTGTTCGAGATTCAGCAGCCATTCCACAACGGGGGTTCGACAGATGGGTCCTTTGTCGTCCGGCAAAATGTCGGCGACATGCGCAATACGGGTATCGAATTATCGCTCACCGGAAACATTATCCGTAAAGATGCCTTTAACTGGAATCTGACGTTGAATGTAACGACCCTGAAAAACCGGATCCTAAAGATGCCTGAAGAAACCAAAGAAATCGTCGCTTCCCCATACAAAAGAGCCGTGGGCCATTCTATGAATGACTATTTTACCCGGAAATTTTATGATGTTGACCCGGATAATGGCCGTGTGCGCTACCTTGGCGTAGACGAATACGATGCGGACAACGAAAGCATCCAACTCATCGATCGCGGAAATGGGCAGATAGATACTGTCACCTATGACCATAACTTAGCGAAGCAAGACTGGATAGGTAAATCGGCATTGGCAAAGGCCTATGGCAGTGTTGTCAATAGCTTCACCTATAAAGAGTTCGACCTTTCCTTTGTTTTGCTTTACAGTGTGGGCGGCTGGGCCAACGATAGTCAATACGGAAGTTTGATGAGCTCCGGCCCATCTAACGGTAGCAATCTGCACCGGGACTTGCTTAATGGCTGGCGCACGCCCGGTCAGGATACCGACATCCCCCGTATGGATATGAATCAGACCTCTATATTCGGTGCAACATCCACCCGGTTCCTAACCAAAGCTGACTACCTGAGTATCAGCGCTGTGAATTTGGGGTACCGCTTGCCGGTTAACCTGGTTTCCCGTATCGGGGTAAAGGGAATCCGCGTATTTGCTTCTGCAGAAAACCTATACCTCTTTACACACCGCAAAGGCATGAACACCGCCAGCGACTTCACCGGCGTCTCTGGTTCGGCCAATTATGACCCTGCCCGGACATTCAGCGCAGGTATTAACTTGAGTCTATAAAAATTCAAATCAATGTCATGAAAATTTTTAGATCACACATATCAAAATTAGCCATAAGCTCACTGACCTTAGCCTTAACACTGAATAGTTGCAAAGACGATTACCTTGAAAAGCTACCGCTGGGCAACGTGTCGCCTGAAACGGTTTTTGCAACCACTGGTAATGCCTATGCTGCAATAAACGGCATGCACAGGCACCTATATTCCCAATGGTACAGTAGGCAGTCTGATGGCGGTCAGGGCACCAACATGATTTACATGGACGTATTGGGCGAAGACTACGTCATGACCGGAGCTGCTAATGGCTGGTTCAACAATGCCTATAAATGGCTGGATCACCGCGATGAAAATGCGGATATCCTCCGATTCCACTATGGGTTCTATTATGCACTGATCGGAAACGCTAACCAAATCATCTTCAACATCGACGAAGCCGACGGCCCCGAAGAGGACAAAAACTTCATCAAGGCCCAGGCTTATACGTATCGTGCATGGAGTTATTTTCAGATGATCCAGCTGTTCAGCGAGCGGTATGAAAAGCGAGGAGACAACAGTTCGCTGGGTCTTACGCTTATCCTAGAACCCACAACAGGTGCCAAGCCAAGGAACTCCGTTGAAGAAGTTTACACGCAAATCAATGCTGACCTCGATGAGGCCATTACCTTATTTGGGTCGGCGGTATCACGGCCCGACAAATCCCACCTAAACATTAACGTCGCAAAAGGAGTAAAGGCCCGGGTTGCCCTTGTTCAGGAAAATTTTGAGGTGGCGGCACAATTTGCTGCCGAAGCGCGGGAAGGATTTCCCTTGATGAACGAAAGTGACTACTTGGCGGGCTTCTCCAACTTTTCCAACGAAGAATGGATTTGGGGCATCCATCACCGTGAAGACCAGCCCACCTATTTCTATTCATTCTTTGCTTATCTAGGCAACTTCAGCTCTACGAATACCCGTGGCAATCCCAAAGCGATCAACTCATTGCTGTATGACCGAATATCAGATACGGACGTCCGCAAGCAACTATGGGACCCCACTGGAGAAGATCCGGACTTTCCTGTGGTGGAAAATGGCGACAGGAGGCCCTACATGACCCGTAAATTCATGCTGGAAAATCCGGGAAGCAGCAATGGCGACTTAGCTTTTATGCGCGCGTCGGAAATGTACCTCATCGAGGCCGAGGCGCTAGCCCGATTGGGTGGACGAGACGCAGACGCTGCAGCGGTATTATATGAACTGGCCGTAGCTCGCGATCCGGAATATGAACAATCGACGCGCACCGGAGATGACCTCCTTGAAGAAATCTTGACGCAACGGCGCGTGGAGCTCTGGGGCGAAGGGTTCCGTTTTTATGATCTTAAACGACTGAACCTACCTCTCGATCGCACGGGCGCCAATCACAACGTGAGCCTCGCCGTAAAGTTATCCGAACCTGCTGGGACAAAAAATTGGGTATTTCTGATTCCCCAAAGGGAACTGGATTACACGTTAGAAGTTGTGAAGCAAAACCCTTTGTAGCCAGTTGGTAATCCCCTGAACACATTGCAAACGCCCCCTCTTGTTCGAAGATAGGGGGCATTTGTTTTTAATAGCACCAGTATAGCCCTTGGCAGAGAACCTATGATGCCGCCCAGATTCAACTTGCCGTTGCCTACCTAAGAAAGTTTGGCTACCTTCGCAGCGTTGTGCTGGCATTTCACTGCGGCTTGGTATCCCGGTGTGTTCCAGTATCCGCGGTTCAAGGATATACACATTTGAAGACAACATTAGCCAAAGTCATATCCACTGTAGGTCACCCCTTTTTGACCGTTCCGCTATTTGCTGTTTTCCTACTTTTCAGCATTGAATCGACACAGCGCGCCATTTACCTTTCATTGCTTATTGTAGGCGGCATATTTTTACCTATCGGGCTGAAGACCCTTCGGGGCGTACGTAAAGGCACATATACCAACCTGGACGTATCCGATCAGGCACAACGGCAAAAATGGTTCGTGGCCACTACCTTCCTCCTGTTACTTGTTACCGTTATCGTATGGGCCACCAACCAGGATTGGACGCTCCGGCTTGCCATGGCGTGTGCCTTAGTCCTGCTGGTCATAGCACAGCTGGTAAACAGGCGGATAAAGGCGTCCATGCACTTAGCCTTCCATGCTTTTCTGGGCTTTCTCATCCTTTCGTTAAACTGGATAGCCGGGGTATGTGTATTATTATTTGCGTTGCCCCTGGCCTGGTCGCGGATACACCTGGGGAGGCACATATGGAAAGAAGTAGTGGTTGGAATGGCCTTAGGCACCGTGCTGGGCATTGCCTTTTGGGTGCTGCATTAAACCAGACGCACCACCTCGGTGTCTGGCGTCAGGGCAAGTCCGTGTGTATTGGTCAACAGGTTTATACCGGGAACCTTACCTTTTTCCAGCGACCCAAACTTGTCGGCTATACCAAGAAAACGCGCTCCGTTGAGGGTGGCCCACTGGATGGTTTCCGTAAGGGAAAGTTCGGGGAAGTGCTCGTGGATCGTCTTCAACTCAGCTAAGATACACAGCCGGTCGTTCGAAGCAAGGCTATCTGTGCCCAGTGTGATTGCATGACCGTATTGAACGAAATGCTGAAGCTTCGGCAATGTGCCCTCAATGTACAGGTTTGCGTTAGGGCAAAAACACCAGGTTACGTTTCGACCCTGCCGTTCAACAAAAAAGATATCCTTCGCTGTCGTAAACGTATTGTGTACCAGCAATACCGACGTGTCGGCCGATAGGTATGGCATGTAGGTGTGCAGGGAATTTCTTGCCTGTGCTTTGAAATCGGTGATATCCTTACCCAAATTGTTGTAAAAATCCAGAAATGGGCCATCCTTATACCGGAACAACCTGTTTTCGGCCTCGCTTTCCTGATTATGTATGCTGAGCGGCATCCTTCTTTGCTGCGCTTCTCCATCTATCAGCTTAAATAACTCCTTAGACACGGAATAAGGAGCATGCGCTGTAATCGAAGCGGCAGACTTGTCAAATTTGGCCGCAATATCCCGGGCCTCGGCCAGTTTGCTATCGGCCAGGTGCGGTTCGAACCCCAGTACCTCCACAAAGGTATGGTAACGTAAGCCGCTATTTTTTTTCACTTTAGCCGAAATCCCCGTATTTGCATGGTCGCCTACAGCCACGATGCCATTAGCCTGGAGCTGTTTATCCGCAAGCTGCATCGCCTCCACTATCCTGGCCTCATCGGATAATCGCTGCCCTATCACCTGTTGCAGGAACGGCACAAGCCCGGTTCCTTTGGGGATAACCCCTTTCATATGCGAGAGCTCCAGATGGCAATGTGTATTCACAAAACCCGGCGTGATGATGCCCGCGTGATTTTGAATGCGTTTTCCGGATACGATAGTACTGTCCGGTGCGTAAACACCTTCGATGGTGCCATCCGCCGTAACTTCGACAATACCATCCTTGATGGCTTTCCCGGTAGCCGGCAACACATAGGTTGCCGAAAAAAAGGAATTCATTATATCTCGTGCCATTCAGGCTAGGTTTAATTTGACGGATACACTTATGCAAATATGTATTTTTTTTCGTGTTTAACCAAACAACTGGGAAAAATACCCGCAAAAAAAGCTGTACCTTTGTCCCGTGTGTGCTGTCAAATCGAAAATCGATATCCGTAACCTAACGCCCGAGCAACTGCAAAGCCACATCGTGGCTATGGGCGAGAAGGCATTTCGGGCGAAGCAAATCTACTCGTGGATTTGGCAGAAGTCGTGTGTGGATTTCGAAGAAATGAGCAACTTGAGCAAGCCCTTGCGCGATACGCTGAAGCAAGCGTTCACCATCAACTCCGTTAGGGTACGGCAGGAACAGCGCAGTAGCGACAATACCATCAAAAGCAGCTTTGTACTTCACGACGACCACATCATCGAAGGCGTACTGATACCTGCGCCAGACCGTATGACAGCCTGTGTGAGTTCCCAGGTAGGCTGTAGCCTCACCTGCAAGTTTTGCGCCACGGGCTATATGGATCGTAAGCGTAACCTGAACGCTGACGAAATATACGACCAGGTCGTTCTTATCGGCAAGCAGGCGCAAACACACTATGGGCAACCCCTTACCAACATCGTTTACATGGGAATGGGCGAACCGCTGCTCAATTACAGCAATGTATTGAAATCCATCGAACGCATCACAGCACCCGACGGACTCAACATGGCGGCAAAACGCATTACGGTTTCCACCGCCGGTATTGCCAAAATGATCAGGAAGCTGGGCGACGATCGCGTGCGCTTCAACCTGGCGTTGTCCCTACATGCGGCCAACGACAGCAAGCGCAACGAAATCATGCCCATCAACGAGCAAAATTCATTACGTGCCCTGGCCGAGGCGTTGAAATATTACTATGCCAAGACCAAAAACCCTGTTACTTATGAATACATTGTGTTCAACGGGGTCAATGACGACTTGACCGATGCGCAGGAGTTGGCCGCATTTTGCAAGCACTTGCCGTGTAAAGTAAACATCATCGAGTATAACCCCATTGCCTTTGCCGATTTCGAAAACGCCGCGGCGGATAAGATTGACCTATTCGCTGATTATCTCCGGCAACGGGGGATAACCACCAATGTACGCCGCAGCCGGGGTAAAGACATCGATGCCGCCTGCGGGCAGCTGGCCATTAAGGAAACCGCCGACCCGACAACTTAATTGTTAATGCTTGTTAAACGATACCTCAGCGATTTGGCGGCACTTTTTTTCGCACAAACCTGCGCGGGGTGCGATGCCCCGTTAGTAGACGGCGAAAAACTTATCTGCACCACCTGCTGGTACCGCCTCCCCGATACCCGTTCGCACGAAGACAAGCAGAACAGCGGTGCCCGGCTGCTTTGGGGTAGGGTTTGTATCGAGGCAGTGGCATCCTACTGGTATTTCCGCGATGATTCCCGCGTAAAACGGATCATCCATCAATTCAAATACCGCAATCGACCCGAAATCGGCACTGTGATCGGGCTAAGGTACGGAATGGTACTGGCAGAGACGGCCCCCTTCAATCAGGCAGAGATCGTCGTGCCGGTGCCCCTACACCCCAAAAAACTTCGCACGCGGGGATACAACCAAAGTGCCTTTTTCGCGGACGGGCTTGCCCGTTCTATGCAATTGCCAATGGCAGAACATGGCATCATACGCGTCAGGGCAACGGAAAGCCAGACCCACAAAAACCGGTACGAGCGCTATGAAAATATGCAGAAAATGTTTCAGGCAAACGACGCTGGTGCGATTGCCGGCCGGCATGTGCTATTGGTTGACGATGTGTTGACGACCGGTGCTACGCTTGAAGCCTGTGCCGGCACCTTGCTGGAAAACGGGGCTGCCCGCGTGAGTGCGGTGACCATTGCCAAAGCGCTGTAGTGTTGGCGAAGGATCGGCGGTTAAGGCCACGGTGGTGTGGCGATGGACCGGCGGACACTTACACCCCCCGCGAAAAATCCCACACGAAGACACGGAAACGAGGGTGATGGCAGCCAGCGCGAATCGGACAGTTGTTTTATACTTCATAACTTTCATTCCTGGCTTGTGCTGCTTTACCTGCGGCTGTTTCTGGCCGGTAAGCATTATGCATCAGCAGGTAGGCAAATACGCCCATCCCCGTTCCTACGGCATCTGCGAAAAGATCCCATGCCTCCGCCGAGCGGTAAGTAAAGATTTTCCATTGCAAATACTCCGTAAACAGCGCGAATAAGGACGAGAAAACAATTACCCTGATGGAAGTTGACCACGACGGCCTGAAACTTCCTGTCCGCCTGATTGCCCCGTAGTAAAGCAACACGGTAAAAACAAAGAAAAAACCGGTATGCACCAGCTTATCCATCCCCGGGAACTTGGGTACCTGGTCTGTAGCCGCCGACGGCATGCTGCACAGTACCACAACAACCACCGCCCATAATACCGCCCATATGTAATGTTTCATGTTTTTCCTTTTGCCTGCTACCGAGCCATTATAATGCCAAAAAGGAACGACATCCACCGCCGGGGCAGATGTCGCTTCAGCGCTGGGATGCTATTTTAATTGGCCACCTGCGCCTCGTAATCAGCCGCGGAAAGCAGTCCGTCCACATCCGCAGGGTTGTTCAGTTTCACCCGGACGAGCCACCCTTCGCCATACGGATCCTGATTGACCAGTTCCGGCGAACTGTCGATCTTGTCGTTGACCTCCAACACCGTGCCCGCAACGGGCATAAACAAATCAGATACCGTTTTTACGGCTTCCACGGTGCCAAACACCTCGTCTTGCGCAACCTCATCACCCACCGTATTAACATCGATAAATACGATGTCACCAAGCTCGCGTTGCGCAAAATCGGTAATCCCGATAACGGCTTCTTCACCCGACACACGGACCCATTCGTGATCCTTCGTGTACTTTAGATCTTTAGGAAAAGTCATTCAAATACGATTTACTTACTAAATTCATGTATACATTAGCGGCGCGGCACACCAAAACGGTATCCGTGCCGATTAAAAACACCTTCCAAACTTAGCTATAATTGCTTTTATAAGCAATATAAAAGAAAAACAGGATGATGACTCAAAACCACAAAATCCATATCTTTAGGGCGCGATGAATCCGTACATCCATAAACTATATTCGGTTGCAAACAAACCCCGGCGGCTGGTCATCGGCCTGATGTCGGGTACTTCCCTGGATGGCCTGGATATCGCGCTCTGTCACGTGGCGGGAAGCGGTACCGGCACCGCACTTCAGCTCGTGCGGTTCGAGACGAAAGGGTATACCAACGACTTTCGTGAACGGGTACGACAAGTGTTCGCCAGGCGGACCGTTGACCAGCAAGTGCTCAGCGGGCTCCACGCACTCATCGGGCAAACCCATGGAAAGCTGGTCAATGAGGCCTTACGGGAATGGGACGTACCACCTCACGATGTCGACCTCCTCGCCAGCCACGGCCAGACGGTTTTCCATGCGCCGCAATCGCTCACGGGCTCGACCGACTACCCGAACAGCACCTTGCAATTGGGCGACGGCGATCACCTGGCTGTAACCACCGGCATCATTACGATTTCTGACTTCCGGCAAAAGCATGTCGCCGTGGGGGGCGAAGGAGCTCCGCTAGCCGCATATGGCGACTACCTCCTTTTTGCCGACACCTATGAAACACGGATATTGCTCAATATCGGCGGTATTGCCAACTTCACGCTCCTTCCGGCCACCGAAGACCGCAGCAATGCATGCTTTGCCACGGATGTGGGTCCCGGCAACACGCTGATGAATCAATATATGCTGGCGCACCTGGGTGCAGAGATGGACCGCGACGCCCGTGTGGCATCCGCAGGCGTTATTAACGAGCCATTGCTGGATGCCCTGCTCCGCCATGATTTTTTTGCACTGCCTTTTCCCAAAACCACCGGTCCGGAGTTGTTTAACCTCCGCTACCTCACTGACGCACAGCACGCCAGCGGCACGGAAAACCTCAGCACACCCGATGTAATGGCCACACTGGTTGCGTTCTCCGCGGCAGCCATTACGGCCGCCATCCGCCGAGCGTTGCAAACATGCCATAACCCCCATGTCTATATCAGCGGCGGCGGACTGCATAACCCGCTGCTCATGGCGCGCATAACAGATGACCTTGCGGGAATTCCCGTTTCTTCCTTTGAAAAGCTGGGGCTTTTACCTGATGCCAAAGAAGCTGCCCTTTTTGCCCTATTGGCCAACGAAACCGTGGCCGGGAAGGCAGCCAATGCAACGGCACTACTGGATTCTCCGGCCGTGTGTATGGGGAAAATCAGTTTTCCTGAATAGTTTATTCGTCACTGAGCGCTTCGTGGAGAAACAATTTGAAATCATACATCCGGCGGTAAGCCTGTAAAACGCGCTCCACCCCGTCTGTGTGTTGCAGCTCCTTATCCGTGAAGGATTCGAACGCCGTGAAGCTTTTTAGCTTAAGCCAATGGATATAGGGGTGGTCTTCGCCGAACCCGGCCGGCGGCCTCTTCAACGTGTCCTGCGTGTCCAGTTTGCAGTGCTTTTTAAATTCCGGGTCATTTATGATCTCCCGCAAACGCACCCCGTTGTAATCTATCTCCTGCCTGATGGCTGCCAGGTGTTCTTTCTCCGGCCGCCAGTATCCCGCCGCCGCGAAGCTATTGCCCGGCTGGATGTGGATGTAGTATTCGGGGCCATTCAATTTTCGGCCAGCAGTGGAAATCCCCGCGCCCAGCCAGGTTTTGTAGGGTGTTTTGTCTTTGCTGAACCGGGTGTCGCGATAAATCCGGAAGACGCACTTGGAGACGGGGATATCCGCCGAAATATAGCGATCCCATTGGGCAAGGCCGTCAATCAGGCCCGCCGTGAAATCCTTCATGTTCTGCCATGCGTACTCGTACTGGCTGCGGTGTTCCTGAAACCATTCCCGGTCATTATTTGTTTTAATTGCGGTAAGGAAGCCAAACGTGTCGGCATGTATATTGGATTGCATGATGCGATATGTTTTTGTAAATCAGTACGCCAATTCGAGAAATACGAGTACCGCCGGTGCAGCAAACAGCAGTCCGTCGAAACGGTCGAGCAAACCACCATGCCCAGGTAGCACCGCGCCCGAATCTTTCACTTGCTGGCTGCGCTTCAGCATTGACTCCACAAGATCGCCAAACGTACCGAACAGGGAAACAATCAGGGCCATCCCCGCCCATTGCCAGACTGCCAGTAAGGCGAAATAATGGGCCAACACGAGGGCCGTCACTACTGCGAGCAGCACACCGCCCACAAATCCTTCCCATGTCTTGTTGGGTGATATCCGTTCGAACAGCCGGTGCTTGCCGAAAAACTTTCCCGCCAGGTAGGCTCCGGTGTCGTTTCCCCAAAGAAGCAGCATGAAGCCCAAGGGCAGGCGATGATCGTACGTGCCCGTCACAAAGCCCAACGAGAAAAAAGCGACAAAAGGCAACCCCACATAGATGGTGCCCAATAGCGTATGGGCAATACCATTGAAAGGTTTTTCGTGTTTCTGGTAAAGGGGGATGATAAACCCTGCCGCTACAAGCGGAACCAGCAACAGCAGGTAACGGCTATCTAAACCCACCAACCGATAACCAGCGAACAAGCCAAATCCCAACGTGCCCAGCAATATGCCCAATAGCCGGTCTGGCCTACCGTTATCGTTGCCGATGATTCGGTAAAATTCGCTCAGGCAATAAGCACTCAACAGCATAAAAAAGCCAGCGAAAACATAGCGCCCCAACAACATAGAGGCTACCATAACAATAACAAAAAAGAGGGCAGTGATGGCGCGTATCTTCATAGCGTTATTTTTCGCTGTCGCCTTCCCTCATTTCGGCGATCAGCCCTTTCGCAAACGCCTCCTCCAATTCATGGACATACAACTCCACCTGGCCGAATCGATAAGACGAATCCTGCTTGTTCATAATTACTGCCGACACGCCGTGTTCCTCAAGCATTTGCTTCGTTATCTCCGCTTCAACAGGGTTGGCGGTAATGAATAGTTTAACCCAATGTTTTTCCATGGCGTCGTGTGTTTTTTTCCGTGGCTGTTTTGTGGTACTGATAGAGCAAGACCCCCGTAAGCACAAAGCTAATAAAATAAAGGTAGGATGGAATTTGTTCGCCGAAGTTCATGTCGTCAAGCGACCTTCCCTGCCGCTGGAGGTAAAATGCAGCAATCACCGCGGTAGCATTGTTGATGAAATGCGCCAATACAGGCAACCAGATATTCTTTCCCCACAGCAGCATGTACCCGAACAGTGCCCCGAGCAGCATCCGCGGCAGGAATCCGTAAAATTGAAGGTGTATGGCACTGAAAACGATGGCGGTGACCCACACGGCCGCATGCGGGTTGCGGAACCAACGCACGAGGATACCCTGTACGCACCCCCGGAACAGGAATTCTTCGCCGATGGCGGCGATAACGGCCACCACGAAGAGGTTGACAACAAGGCCCCAATAAGTGGTGTCAGCAAGGAATATATGCGTCAGCCGTTCGAGTTCCGCTTCCTTGGCTTTCATCCAGTTCTCCAGGCCCGACAATGCCTCGGGCAGTACCAATCGCTCGTTAAGCTTAATCGCCTGCTCGAAGATAGGGGCCGAGAAAAACATAATGCCTATGATAATAAACCACAGCTGTGGATTAACCGGCGCATTAAAGTCAAGGTATCGGTGGCGACGTTTTTCGATAACCCCCATCAACAATGCCGGAAAAACAAACATGCCAATGCTGGAACCCGCCTGGACGATTTTCAGGAAGTCGGCATTCGATGTTTCGCCCGTCAGCAGTCCTTCGAGGTTCCCCATAGCAGCCGACCCATTAGTCACCGCCAGCCCGATGAACATCGAGAGTACACCGAATACGATTGCCCCGGCAAAAACGAGGGCGAGCAGCAGAATCAAGGATGTGATGGGATGGTTCTCTCCAGGTTGCTGGAGGCCGTCCGACGGTGCATGATGCTCGGTCATAAGGCGTGCATTAATTTGGGGATGAAGATACGGATTGCCGCTGACACTCGGAAACGCCTATGGATTAAGAAAATTACGTATCTTTGATCAACAGACACAAAGGCATCGCTATGAAAGCCTTACCAATTACAACCCTGCTATTCGCCGTTAGCCTCTTTTTGGCAACAGGAGTCCGCGCACAGGAAGAGTTTATCCCACCTCCCTCACAGGCATTGACCACCATTCCCTTCTCGTTGGCTGCCGAAAGTGTTATCCTCATCAAAGGCGTACTCGTGGGTAGCGCCGATACGCTGACATTCATTCTGGATACCGGGAGCAGCGGCATTTCACTCGACTCGACCACAGCCAGCGCACTGGGCCTTGTTCCCGAGAAGTCGGATGTCAACATCCGTGGCATTGCGGGAATCCGGAAGGCCGAATTTTTGTATCATAAGCAACTCCAGCTGAATGACCTCATTGTAGACAGCCTCAATTTCCATATTAACAACTATGAATTCCTGTCGTATGTTTACGGGGTACGGATTGACGGGGTTATCGGCTACTCACTGTTAAGCCGATACATCCTGAAAGTCAATTACGACGACTACGAAATAGCGATCTGCTCACAGGGCCCCATCAAATATCCCCGGGGGGGCCACCTGTTGCGGCCGTTCATCCGTACGCTGCCCGTGCAAGCTGCACAAATCAAAGACCATCGCAAGGTGCGCTCCCGGTTTCTCTTCGATATCGGGGCGGGGTTGTCGTTGGTTTTATCACGAGATTTCGAGGCGGACAGTGCCGTGGTGCGCAAGAAGCGCAAGCGGTTTCCCATAGAAGCACATGGCGTAGGGGGGAAACTGGATATGGAGATGACGATCGTGAAAGACTTCCGCCTGGGGCCCTATCGTTTCCGCAATGTGCCGACCATGATATTTGAAGATGAATTCAATGTGACGTCGTATCCTTACCTTGGCGGGCTCATCGGCAATCAGCTTTTAAAGCGGTTTAACCTTATCATCAACTACCAGCGGCGTGAAATCCACCTTAAGCCAAATTCGTTCTACCGCGAGCCCTTTGAATATTCGTATTCCGGCATGGAATTTTATTACGTGAATGGTCATATCGTTGTAGGCTCCATTGTCGTAGGCTCACCGGCAGATATCGCCGGCCTCAAAGAAGGGGATATCGTCATTGCTATCGACAATAATGCCAGCCAGGATTTCACGCAGTACAAAAAAGCATTGACATCTGCCAAAAAACGTGTACGGCTTATCATCCGACGGGAAGAAGAGCTGATCGATATCGAGGTCCGGTTGCTCAGGCTTTTATAAGCCCATGTATTGATTATTGCTATCTTAGCGTTTGAAAAGGCTGCGTGTGAAAAAATTAACGGTAAGCAAACAGGAAAAAGAAACATTGGACGAAGCAATCGTTCACTGGCAGGAGACCGGATTGATTGACGATACGGCTGCGGAGCGGTTGGGCGAATCGTATGAAGTGAAGGGTTTTGACTGGAAGCGGTTGGCCCAGTACGCATTCTGGATAGCCCTCTCGTGCGTAATACTTGCTTTTCTCTCGTTATTTGCCGACCAGCTGGTGCTCCGCTGGATCGAACGGCTATACGACACGCCTGATGTGGTCATCTGTATCTTCTGCCTGGTTTTGGCCATCATATGTTATGTATGGGGGTTCAGGAATAAGCGCAAGTATCCGGATAAGACGTTTAGCAACGAGGCCCTGATGGCCGTTGGCGTATTTGCCACCGCTGCATTTATCGGTTACCTGGGGAAGATCATCGACAAAGGGTCGGGCCATTTCTCCCTGCTGTTTCTTGTGTCGGTAGTGGTGTATGGCGTACTCTCCGTGAAGCTATCGTCAAAGTTAATCTGGATATTTACCCTAATCGCTTTTGGCGTCTGGTTTGCCACCGAAACGGCCTACCACAGCAATTGGGGATTCCGTTTCTGGGGCATGAACTACCCCTTGCGTTTCACGCTGTTCGGTGCGTTGCTCACCGCATTTGCACTGTGCTGGCAGCACCGGGTCAAGCCGATCAGCCGCTTTAAGCAACTTACTTACATTGTAGGACTTACTTACCTGATGACCGCGCTATGGCTCTTGTCTATTTTCGGTAATTACAGCGATCTGGATCTATGGTCGCAAGTGCGGCAGTGGCACATCTTCTACTGGGGCCTATTGTCGTCCGCCGTTTCGCTGGGCCTTGCATGGTACGGATTGAAAAAACACGACAACGTTGCCCGTGAATTCGGGATTGTCTTTCTGATCATCAACATCTACACCCGGTTTTTCGAATACCTGTGGGACAACATCAACCGGGCTGTATTCTTCCTCTTGCTGGCAGGCTCCTTCTGGTACATCGGCCGATGGGCCGAGCGGATATGGCGCAGGGAGATGAAATAGGGTGCGCGGATTCGGCACCCTTTCACCGAATTGGTCTATTGCTTCACAAACTGAACGCTGGCCTGTATTTTCACGTCGTCGCTCACCACTACCGCACCGGCTTCGGTAACCGCGCTCCATGTCAGGCCGAATTCCTTGCGGCTGATTTTGCCTGACACTTCAAAGCCAGCCTTGAAATTGCCATAGGGATCGGTAACCGTGCCGCCAAATTCCACATCGAATTTTACCGGCTTCGTGGTTCCACCAATGGTCAAGTCGCCACGCAACACAAACTCATCGCTCCCCTTTTCCTCAATGGAAGTTGACGAAAACGTTATCTGCGGTTGGTTTGCCGCGTCGAAGAAGTCGGCTGATTTGAGGTGCTCGTCGCGCTGCGCTTGGTTGGTGTCGATACTCGTTGTGTCGATGGTGAAGTCTACTTTACCTGTGGTAAAATCGTCTTCGTTTTCCGTTACCACCGTTCCGTCGAACGACCGGAAATAACCGGTAACCGTGGTGATGACCAAATGTTTTACTTTGAATGCGACCTCAGAGTGGGTCGGGTCTAATTTCCATGTTGTTGCCATAATATCTTTTTTAACTAGTTCGATACAAAGGTAAGCCCCGTTCATCAACCGGGCATTGAACTAGGTTAAGTTCTTCACTTACGTACAACAACCTAACGCGCAACTGGTTTTGAAAACTAGCCTACTTTTATATCATAGGTGATGTCGATACCGCCGGCTGCAAGCATATCGTGTACCGAACAGTATTTTTTTACGGCGAGTTCCGCCGCCTTTTCCGCTTTAACGGGGTCGATGGTGCCTTTAAGGGTAAACGAGATGTGGATACGCGTAAAGACGTTGGGTATGGTGTCCCGCCGTTCACCTTCCACATTGATGTGCATGTCGTCTATTTGCTGGCGCTGCTTTTTGAGGATACTCACCAGATCCAGCGCACTGCACGAGCCCAGTGCCATCAACACCAGCTCCATGGGCCGCGCACCCAGCCCTTCGCCACCGATATCGGGCGAACCATCAATATGTACCTTTACTGAAGTGCTATTGCTGATGCCTTCAAAATGAACGGCGTCGTTGACTCTATTTAGCGTAATATTCATGATTTACTGTTCGTTAGTGCCTGTTCAATATCGCCGATAATATCGGTTACATCCTCCAGTCCCACCGATATCCGGATGCTGCCCGGCTGGATGCCGAGTTGCAGCCGTTCGGCTTCTGTGAGCTTGGAGTGGGTGGTGGATGCCGGGTGCGTGGCGATGCTTCGTGAGTCGCCCAGGTTGGACGTAATACAAAGCATGTTCAATGCATCAAGGAACCGCTTGGCCCGGTCGTATCCACCTTTAAGGACAAAGGTCACGACTCCACCACCGGCTTTCATCTGTTTCCTGGCAAGTTCGTACTGCGGGTGCGATGGCAGGAACGGATAACGCACCGTTTCCACCTCGGAATTTGCTTCCAATGCTTCGGCGACGGCCAATGCATTGCTGCAATGACGATCCATACGCAACCCTAATGTTTCGAGGCTTTTGGACAACACCCACGCGTTGAAAGGTGCCAGCGACGGGCCGGTGTGGCGAATGAAAAACATCAACTCATCAATCAGTTCCTGTTTCCCTACCACAACACCGCCGAGCACACGCCCCTGGCCATCCATGTACTTGGTGGCCGAGTGGCTCACCAGGTCAAACCCATACTGAATGGGTTTCTGGAGGTACGGCGTGGCAAAGCAGTTATCCACGTTGAGGATGATATCGGGATATTTTTCCTTGAATTTGCCCAGCCATTCCAGATCTACCAGTTCCAATCCGGGATTGGACGGCGTTTCGAGAAAAATCATCCGTGTATTGGGCTGGATGGCTTTTTCCCACGTTTCCGGTGCGGCCGCATCCACATACGTGGTGGTAATGCCCCACCGGGGGAACAGTTTGGTAAACAGTTGATGGGTGGAGCCGAATATAGCCCGGCAGGATACGATATGGTCGCCGCTCTTGAGCAATGCCGCAAATGATGCAAACACCGCCGCCATGCCTGACGAAAAGGCGAGCCCCGCCTCGGCGCCTTCCATAGCACATACTTTATTGATAAACTCTGTGGTATTCGGGTTTGAATACCTGGAATACACATTTCCCTTTTCTTCTTCAGCAAATATAGCCCGGCTCTGCTCGGCGTCGTCGAAAATAAAGCTGGATGTAAGGTAGAGGGGTACCGCATGTTCCCGGTAGGGAGAGCGGTCGGCCTGTTCGCGGATGGCCTTCGTTTGTTCGTTCATTTCCAATCTTAGTGAGGCAAATCTAGCCAAAGTCGTGTGGAAATGCAAATCACCCGCTGCCTGTTTTTTCTAACCTTTCGTCGTTTTTAGCTGATGATCGAGGGAATAGGGGCCCGACCCGACAACGAGGAAAACGAGGAGCAGTGCCAAAACCACCAACGAAACCCACAGTTCGGAATTGAGGAAGGTGAGCCCCCGGGTGATGTTGACGAAAAACACGGCGACAAACAACACCGGCAGCTGGAAAGCCACCGCCAGGCGCGTGGTCAACCCCAACGCGATAAGGATACCGCCCACAAGGTGGGCGAAAGCGACATAGTGTACGGCCCCCCAAGTGTAGACCTGGATATGGGTGTCTTCAATCAACTGCCGCAGAGATTCCGTGTCGGCGAGAAACATTCCGCCTTTCAGGAAAATAACGATACCCAGACCAATCCGGATAATGTCAAGCCAACGTGGGTGGTGGGCATCGCCCCAGTATTCGATTTTTTGGATGAGATTCATAACCTGGCCTCCTTTCCGGTTACAAAACAAAAAAGCCCGCTTTTTGTTTGAAAGCGGGCTCCGTATTTTGTGTAATCGTTGTTATCCGGTCACTTCTTAATATACATCACTTCTTTTACCGCCTTGACCACACGCTCCACATTGGGCAGTGCGGCCTGTATTAGCGTAGGCGCATAAGGCAGGGGCACATCAGCCGATGTGATCCGCACCACGGGTGCGTCCAGGTAATCAAACGCATCGCGCTGTACTTTATAAGCAATTTCGGATGAGATGGATGCCAGTGGCCACGCTTCTTCTACAATAACCAGACGGTTAGTCCTTTTCACCGAATCGATGATTGCTCCATAATCGATGGGGCGTACCGTGCGCAGGTTGATGAGGTCCACGTCGATTCCTTCTTTGGTCAACGCTGCTACGGCAGGTTCCACCACACGGGGCAGCATTTTCCCGAACGTCACGACAGTCACGTCATTGCCCGATTTTACGGTGTGTGCCTTGCCGAGTTCAAGGTAATATTCCTCTTCCGGCACCTCGCCCTTATCGCCGTACATCACTTCCGACTCCATAAAGATAACCGGATCGGGGTCGATGATGGACTGTTTGAGCAAGCCCTTTGCATCATAGGGGTTGGCCGGTACGACCACCTTCAGTCCCGGGGTATTGGCATACCAGTTCTCAAAATTCTGAGAGTGCTGGGCAGCAAGCTGCCCGGCATTACCCGTAGGGCCGCGGAACACGATAGGAATGGGGAATTGCCCGCCACTCATGGAATTCATTTTGGCGGCAGAGTTTATTACCTGATCGATGGCGACCAATGAAAAGTTGAAGGTCATGAACTCAATGATGGGTTTCAGCCCGTTCATGGCAGCACCGATACCGATACCGGCAAATCCCAGTTCGGAGATGGGCGTATCAATAACGCGCCTGGGGCCAAACTCATCCAGCATCCCCTGGCTCACCTTATAGGCTCCGTTGTATTCGGCTACCTCCTCACCCATCAAAAAAATCTTTTCATCTTTGCGCATCTCTTCGTTCATCGCTTCACGAAGCGCTTCTCTGAATTGTATTTCTCTCATCGGTTGTTTATCGTTGTCGACTGTATATCGTTATCAAAAAAATATAGCACGCAAACCTACTACAAAAAATCGACATTTTTGAACCCGTGTGTGTCAAAATTGCGCAAATTCCGTCAGCCAGGTATTGAGGTTTCCGATAGCTTGCGCAAGTTGCCAGTTGGATTTATTGCGGCGCTCCACATAGTTGGAAACAGCCCGCACCTGGAGAACAGGCACATCGAAATGCTGTGCTGCCCGGAATACGGCAGCCCCCTCCATGCTTTCGACATCGGGCGACAGCCGCTCCACAACGTTTCCGATAGTACGTTCATCGCCATGCACCGTATTTACGGTAATCCCTTTGCATCGGCGTAGTTTATTGACTGCCGCGTGGCGGTATTCGCTGCAAAATGTGCAAGGCGCAAGCCCCGCTGCCTTGCTATCGATGAACCGGTCGCCGTCTTCGATCCCCAGTTCCGAAAAGGTATCCTCAACCACCCAAACCACTTCACCCAACGGGATGGCGCGGTCAAAGCTGCCTGCCACGCCCACATTGAGCAACAGGTCATAAGCAGCTCCGGCGAGCCGCTCGCCCAATGCCAGGGCAGTGGCTACCATCCCCACGCCTGTAATCAGCGTATCCAGCCCTTGCCGTTGCTGCGCCGGCAATCCTAGGAACGGTTTGATTTCCGCTTCCGTTGCTGCAATGACCAATACATCCATCTGCTTTTGACCACGAATGTAGGCAAAATGAATTACTTTTGCCAGCAATGGTTTATCTAAGGGCACTCTTACTGCCGTTCTCATTGCTTTACGGATTGGCGATTTGGCTACGCAATCGGTTATACGATTGGGGGTGGCTGCGGTCCGTGTCTTTTGATCGCAAGATTATCGTGGTTGGCAATCTTGCCGTGGGCGGAACGGGGAAAAGCCCGATGACGGAATACCTCATCCGGTTGCTTTCTTCACGCGGTCGCCTAGCCACGCTAAGCCGCGGCTATGGGCGGCAAACCCGAGGGTTTCTGGAAGTGACGCCCGCTGATACCGCCCGCCGCGCCGGTGATGAACCGCTCCAGTTTAAGCGGAAGTTTCCCGATATTACGGTAGCCGTGGATGAAGACCGCGTGGATGGCGTATCGCGATTGATTGAAACCGGTCACAATACCATCGTGCTCGATGACGCGTATCAGCACCGGGCACTGCGACCGGGGCTGGCCATCCTGCTTTTTGACTACCGTGCGATGGGCAAGCCAAAGTGGTTGTTGCCCGCCGGCGACTACCGCGACTGTTTCCGGGAGCGCAGGCGCGCCGACGTAATGGTAGTGACCAAAACGCCCCCCGATGCAACGGAAGTCGACAAATCGCGCGTCCGCCGTCGGCTATCCACGAGGCGTCATATCCCGGTATTGTTTGCCAGCATCGGCTATGGATCGCTTATACCTGTATTGGCGGATGAATCCATTAACGGTTCATTGAACAGTAACGTTTCCATCCTGCTCCTTACCGGGATTGCAAACCCTACGCCACTGTACGAGTACTTGTCTCCCCAAGTATCGGAAATCGTGCACATGCGTTACGCCGACCACCACGACTATTCCACGGCCGATATCCAAAAGGTTGTTCAGCGCTTCCGCGAAATAAGCCATCCGCACAAGCTAATTGTTACTACGGAAAAAGATGCACAGCGGCTGCTCGACCCAACGATTTCGGCGCTGCTAGCCGGGCTGCCTGTTTATATGGTGCCGATTCACCTGGAGTTTGATACGGATGGGGATATCGTTTTCCAGGAACTGGTCTTAGCGTACTGTACCGATAGGCAATAGTGTACGGTATTTGCCCGATGGCCGAAGCTACCCCTGCTTACGCAGGTATTTGGTCAGAATGACGATCAACTGCCCTTCCACCCGGCCCTCAATCTGTTCGGGATTGTCTTCGACCAAGCGGATGTTTCTGACAACAGTACCCAGCTTCGCGCTGATGCTACTCCCTTTTACATCCAGCGTTTTGATTAGCACCACCGAGTCTCCGTTCTGCAAAACATTGCCGAATGCATCTTTGTGAACCACCGCTTCGCCCGGTTCTTCGGGTGCCGCAACGGCTTCCGCCCAGGCCAGGGTTTCTTCGTCAAGGTAAAGGATATCCAGTGCGTCTGCGGCCCAGCTTTCGTCTTTCAGGCGGTTCAGCATGCGCCACGCCAGCACCTGCACCGCAGGAACCTCGCTCCACATGGCATCGGGGAGGAACCGCCATTCGTCGGGATTTACCGGTTCCTGGCCCTCAATCTGTGCAAGCAAAGATTTGCATATCACCACTTCGTTGTTCGGATGGTTATCGGGCGGCACATTGTACACCACCACTTCCGTTTCATTACCACAGAGTTCGCATTTGCCGCCGCTTCTGGCCCGTAACTTTTCATTCATAGCCGCGAAGATAGCCCTTTTTGGGAAAAGAACCGACCAGATGCGCTTGCGTTGTAGCGGAAGCACTGGCCGGCTCGTTTACAAATAATAAATACGATAGTTATGAAGAGACTTATCCTCCTGACAGCATTTTTGGGCATGGTCTTCTTAAGCGGTTGTGAGAAAAGCGATATCGAACACCAAAGCGCCTTCGACCGTAGCTATGATGCGTGGTTGAAATTTCGGGAATCCAATGGCAACAATTACCGCTACGAGGTTTCCGGTGCCACATGGGCGGGGTCATCGTGGTTGACCACCATTACCGTCCGAAGCGGCAAGGTCGTGCAACGGGATTTCCGGTACGAGGTATTCAATGATGTTCGCATTCCGGAGGGTGGTTGGGCAACGGTTCCCCTGGAAGAATTTCTGCAAGCACTTGGTTTCGATGCTGAAGACCTTCCGGAGCAAGAGCTTGAGCACTTCCATGAACACCTGCAGTGGACGGAGGAAGAAGCAGCATTGGGGCTTCACGAGCAAACACCGGCCAGCCGTGTGCAGACATTGGACGAGGTGTACGAAACCGCACGAACCGTTTGGCTCAAAAAGCGGGATGACGTCGATATTTTTTTCGAAGCAAAAAACGACGGTCTGATTTCTTCAGCTGGGTTCGTTCCAAACAATTGCATGGATGACTGCTTTTCGGGTATCAGCATCCGATTGATCGAGGCGATTGATTAACAATATGCTCCAGCGCAGCGAAGTCAATCAGCCACCTTGGTCAACACCTTACCGTTCGAATCCAGGGTAAGTTTCCATTCCTCCATGCTCGACTTTACTTCAAGCTTATAGGTCACTTTGTCGCCCTCGGTGATTTTCTCCACGTCTTCGATCCGGTATCCTTTAAATTCCTGCTTAACACCGGCGGCTACCTGCTTCGGAAGGCTATTCTTTGAAATTTCCTCCTGATGCTTGAGCAATTGCCCGGCATCGTTATACCACGCGTCATGGTCCAACTGCCGCATACCGATTTCAAACTCCACTTTATACAGGTTTCCGTCCATTTCCCATTCCACATCCCTTGCATCGGGGAACGCTTTCTGAAAGCTACTTACTACCTCTGCCGGAACCTGGCTTTGGGGAATATCCTGCGCGACAGCTATGCTTGTAAAAAATAAAACCGCAGCCAAACCAAAAATGAGATGCTTTTTCATGTTATACCTATTTGAATTTAAAATGCTAAACTATCCATCGACTCTAGAAACAAATAGGAATGGATTAGGTTTTTGGTCTTCACTTTGGAGTAAGACCAATATTGTTGAATACATCGAGCAGGAAAGGCAGTGGTGAAACGCATCCGGTATTCTCTTAGTTGAAGTATCCAATGATATTGCCGAAGGTCCAGCCGAACTAAGAGCAAAATACAACCTGAAAACGCCAGATGCAATACAAGTTGCGACAGCCCTTGAACACCAAGCGGATTATTTTTTTACAAATGATTATCGACTAGCTGTTATCCAAGAGATAACGATTGTGACACTAGCGGATTTATAGCTATACATTCGCAAATTGGTGTCGACGGCAGATTATACGCATTCATACTCGATTTATTTTCCCCGCTTAAGTCATATTTCCAGCTGTTTTTCAAGCATATCCATACGTTGCTCAAGCACAGCCTTCGCTATCTTCAATGTGTTACTTACCTCATTAATTTTTCAAACGCAATTATTCCCTTTTTTTCTCTCTATTTGTATATAAAAACAACTTTAACTATGTTTGTATATCATGATACGCGAAGTATATACACCAAGCAAACGGCAACTCACCATTACTGTACCGGATACGATGGTAGGGAAGCCCGTGGAGATAACTATTAGGGAGAAACCGATTAAAACACGTCGTTCCAAAAAGAAAACGGTTGCTGAACTGAAAGCCGAGCTTGAGGGCCTTACCGTAAACATGGAGGGCTATCGCTTTGATCGAGACGAGGCCAATGACTACGATTAAAATCGCGCTGGATTCTAATGTTATCCTATATGCATTGGATGAACAAGAAAGTGACCGAAAGCTCACCGCCTTAAACCTATTCCAACATTCACCATACTTCTCTTCCCAAACGCTTAGTGAAATACTTAACGTTTGCAAGAAACGCTGGAAATTCGATAAAAACAATTTAATCCGGGTTGCAGATTTCCTTTTGCAAAACGGTCGTATCATCCCGGTTAACGCCACGGTTATTAAATCGGCACACGCGTTAATTGCACGATACCAATTCCAGTATTTTGACGCCCTTATCGTCGCGTCCGCCTTAACGGTAGGTTGCGAGACGTTGTATACAGAGGATATGCAGCATACATTGTATGTTGACAAAAAACTCCACATATTAAACCCATTTATTTAATCAGTCACCCAACTATTATTGTCCTTCAATAAAAATCGGTTCGAAATCGCTTTAAAGGAAATCGTACGATCCGCATTACGGAATACCAGCCCCTCCCGCGCTACCGGCTTGTTCGGCGAACTTAACTCAGCTACGCCATCCGCTAATGCCAAAATTTCGTCTATGGTGTCCGGCAACTGGAAGTTCCCAGCCAATACAGGGACAGTTTCAAGTTCCAGCCTTTCCATTAGCTGGATAAACTCGTCCATGGGTAGGTATTGGTGATTGCCAATATCAAACGCATAAAAAAACCGCACCGTCTGTCCTGCAAGTTTATACGGATTCCCCTGTATTCCCTCACCGATCAGCTCGCCCTGTAGGGCAATAGCTCTCCCCAATGACGCCAGTTTTTCCGAAATCTCGTTTTCGTAAGCGAACTTCCAAAGCGTATTATCAGGCGCCTCTACCAGCTCCAGGTTGCGGGAACAAACGCCGAACTGCCCCTTGTGCCAGTAATAGGTAACCGATGACCCATCCAATTTCTCAGAGACGTAGTAGCGGTGCGTCTTTAACGAAGCAAATTGCTCCGACAGGTTCTGAATCCGCTCCTCGTCCGTTTTCGGGATGAACGACGGAAAAGGCCCTTTTGCAACGCCAACCAGCGACGCAGGAATCGGCGGTTCGTATTTGATAATGCCCAAATGCTCGGTTACATCGTCACCGAGTTGATAAGGACAGCCACCCAATAGGTTCATCGGCAGAAGTAGCCCCTGAGAAACTTGTCCACGAAGTTTTATCGTCTTCAACCGGAAGCCCTCGATATCCCGCATTTTGCGGAACGATGATTTTCGTAGAAATTCAAATTCTTCCCTGACGGGCATAAAGGAGTCAATTTCACAATAGATGGCTAGGTCGCCAGCCTTAAATTCGTTTTTCTTAACCACTACTTTCCATCCTTTTACAGTGGCGACTTCAATCAAGTCAGCCTCTGCAATGGGAGACAGGTTTTCAACGGTTACAATGGATGCTAGTTTTCGTGACATGGGTTAAGCGCTGTTGGTTTTCCGCCAAAATAAACTTGAACGTTGATGAGGTATAGTGCTTCAATGGTTCTCATAAACTTCAAATGGTAATCGTAATTGTCTTCGATAACTTCTTTCGTACTCAACGCCGCATCTAGCCATTCTTTTAGCGTGTATTGCATTGAGGTGAGGTTACCCCAGAAAATCTTATCTATTGCTAAGTACGGGTTTTGAATCTCTTCATCGGTTAAATGATGATCGTTAAGAGTATAGTCTTCCCCTTCTTTCTCTGGTTCATGTTTAAAATACCATGTTTCTTTATCCATCCAGTTCTCGAAGACGAAATCACAATGTTTGATAATAAAGCCTGTTTCCATCAGAATTTGAAAATAATCGTGTTGGCGGATCAAATCCATTGGTTCACCGTAGTCCCAAATCATCTTTCCGGTACTCGCGGCGTTAAGCCAAATTCGCAACTTTTTTTTCAGTGAACTCGCATTCTTATCTTGAAACAAACCATTTAGGTACTCAAATGGATTGAACAATGCCTCATTCGCGATGTAATAAGGTTGGCTATCCATATGAAAAAAGGAAACGATTGGCGAATTAGGGAGGCACCGAACCCCCCATTCCCGCGATAAGTAGGCCGCTTCAATTAGTTTTTGTAATTGCATGTAGGAGTTAAAAAGGCTTACGTCTTCATAGGAATCATGCAAATTATCCCCGCCTAGGGCATACCTCTTCCATATTTCAATCCGCTCTTTCCATTTTATCACGCTATCGTAAGAAAAAAATCTTTCGAAGAAAAGATAGATATCCAAACACTCTTCATAGTCCAGAAATATAATTTTCCCCTGATGAATCTGCATTTTCTGCTCAAATAGATGAGCTGAGGTTACGGCTCTCTCTGGAAACGGGCCTTTGACAAGCTTTTCCTCGCATCCCTGAATAACCAACCCGTCCTTTTTATAAACTCGGTAGGTTTCATAGCAGCCTTCCAAAATCTCATGCAAAACTTTGCAAAGTGATTTCAGTTGCTTCTTTTCCATTTTTGCTTCATCAGAACGTCCGTCGTTAACTAGAGCAAAAAATATGGACATCTGTTGCCTTATACTTTCCAATCGATGCCGAGAAAAAATGTAATCGATCGTTCCTACGAGTTCTTCGGTCTTCTCTTCTTCCATTTCATGTTTTGTTATCTCTGCTTTCATTTTGGGATATAATAAGTGGTAAATATTTGTTATTAGTGGTTCACATAGAAAGATTTATTAAATGCTACGATTGCTATTCCTTTCTCTCTTCCATCTTCCCCTCCAACTCCTTTACCACCTCCTCGCAAATCCCTTCAAAGAAATGGACGATTTCCTTCGCCCGATCTTTATAAAACGGCTGCGATGTGTCCGATAAGCCTATTTCGATGTTTTGCCACCATACCGTGTGCGGGCTTAGTATCAACTGCATGCGTGCTGTTTCGATTTTACTCGCCGGGTATATAAAATCCAGTAGCTTCCGGCCCGTTACCCCACTCCAATCAATCAATTCCGCTAAATCCACCCCATAGGGCACAAACCCCACGGCGCACCGCAGATAGGTACTGATGCCCATTTCCAATAGGTTCCGCAGTAATAAGAAACAGGTGTCAAGCTTCAATGACGGCGCTGACTGAATCAACTCGTTCAAATTGCCCATGCAAGCCTTGGCGTTCTGCCAGGTTTTTTCAACCCGCTCATACTCGGCCTTCCTATCCACGTCAGCCAGTTCAAAGGAGGACTCGAAAGTTGATTTCTTACGCAATACCCGCCCCTTGGTCCACAACGTATGGAAAAAACGGTTCCCTTCCGCCAAGTTCTTCTGTACGGTTTTCGTATTGAGGTACACCACCATCGCGCTGGCCTCCCCTACCTGCATGCAGCGGAAATGGAATGGCCCTTTGTTGTTCATCAATACGACGAGGTAAAGCTCCACTTTCGACCCGCCCCCGCTCTCCTCCCGCTCTTCCGGCCGAAACAGGTAATTTCCTGAAAAGCCACCTGTATGGTAGTTCAGCATCATGACCTGTTCGGGATTATGGCTCTGGCGAATCTTATCCAACAGCTTATTGACATCCCGCTTATATTGCTCCGGCCACGGGAAGTCGCTGAAATCCTCACAGATAAGCTGTGTGGCGGGGGTAGGGGCAGCCACGGGTTCTTTTGCAGGCTTTGCCGCAGCTGTTTCGGTTGGCTTTTCCACCTCTTTCGGCAATTGTTCCCTATAAACCTTCACCCGTGCGACCATCGTCGCCACCATCTCATCCATGGCTGCCTTCGCCTGTTCGCACTTGTCCGCCAAGATGCCAAACTCATCGGGTCCAATATCAATCGACTCCCCCTTCTTCGCCTTCGTATAACTTTGATCAAGCAGACGGAACAAATCGATCGATGGACTATCATACGGGAAAATAGCTTGCAACTGCGGCAGCAGGCCCCGTAATCCTTTCATCAGATGCTCCAAATTATGCGATTTCCCGCCGTTCATACCCGCAGTGGCTTGAAAGCCCTTTAATCGCAGTTCCAGAAATTGGTGCAGCATAAACGTCGCCTGCCCATAATCATCCTTAGCAACGAAATTGTCTGCGCCAAGCCGGAAATCGTCCGATGCCTTACGACATTTTTCATAGTTAAGCTCCGCGAGTTCCAGCAGACCCGTAATGGTTTTGTGCGAAAACAGCGGGTTCCCTTTTTTGGAGGCGGCATACAGCTCGTGCTGGGGCAACGATGCATAGGTATAATACAGGCTTCCCTGCTTCAACTGGTTTTGCCATTCGCCGGTAAGCACCAGATCAAACGGGATTTCCTCACTGTCTGACAAGCATAACGACACGATGGGTGCCATGGTCTTGGGCGCAAGGCCCTTTACCGGGTTGACGACCAACAGCAAATGCGGTCGCTCTTCTTCTAAATAGGGGTAAGAAAACAGAAAAATACGGTGCAAATCTAAGCGCTGGGTAAGGCGCTCGACGAGTTGTTGGTTGATTATTTCTTTCATAATGACTTATTGTTTGTATAGATTTTCAATACAAACGTAAAGACAAAATTCGTTTTATCCAAACTTCTGTTTGTTTTTTCTATACTCTTAGTATTTATTCCGAAACAAGTGACTTATGAATGCTGTACCGCTTTGGGGTAAAAATGGTCCAAGCGGCGTATATACCATAAAAATATATGGTTAGAAAAGTTACAATTTGCTTATTCTTCCTGTCCATCGGCTTTACGGCCGTGGGACAGAACGCCCATGTGCCGCAGGTGGAGAAACATCAAACCGTGTATCAGATTCCATTGGGCATTGCCCATGAGTTTGGGTTCGGTAAAAAGCATACCATACAGTTAAGCGGACCTTTAAGCATCGGGTTCACCTATCATTCCACCAGCTCGTACGGGTATGGCAGCGAACGGCAGGTAACGGGCGAAACGTTCTATTGGACCATACGTCCGGTAGTATCAGGCATGTATAGGTACTATTATAACTTGGGCAGGCGCCGCCATCGGCTTCCGGTTTTGGGAACACCGGCCGTCTGATTCCGGAACCTAGGTCTTTAACCCAAAACCGTTATTCCGCACGGACGTAACGACCCCAACCCACCATGGGTGAGGTCATTTGTTCGCTGGTTTATAGGTAAACGTATGCGTTTCAACCAGTGCTTCTGATTGTTTGTCAAATACTTCTGCCTTAATCGGGTAACCGGCATCGTTGTAGGTGTACTCCCAAACGTGGTCTATGTTCGTGCCTGCTCCGTCGGCTCCTTGTGTTGTGGAGGTGCGGGAGCGGGGATTGTTGGCCGACCTCAGCTTCCAGTCCCAGGGATAATTGGTGAAGCGATAGTGTTTGTCATCATAGTCTCCGAGTATATCGGTCGTAATGAAGCCACCTCCGGATAACTTTATCATACGGAGATTGTTGTTGTCGTCAAACGTGTACGTGTTGACGCCCATTTGTTCACCATTTTTTGAGACGAAAGTTTCGGTGACGCTATTTCCGGAGTAGGTGTACGTGATATCAGCTAGGGGTTCGCCTTCATCATCTTTCACCACCCCTGAGTTTGGCCTATTTCCCGAAGCATAGGAATATTCCTCGCTCATGATAAGCTCGCCACCCGATTTCCGTTCCATCTTGGTCATTTGGCTGCTGCTGTAGGTAAAATGTTCCTCCACGACGTCGCCATCCGCAGGGTGGACACGCCGAACCACAACCTGGTTTTGGCCGTTATAGGTAAACTGTAGTTCTGTTTTTCCGTTTTTCTGCTGTTCCGTCAATAACAGCTCGGTGCCGCCGGAAGGCCCGGCATAGCAGGGGCTTTCTTCATCGTTCGGATCGCAGGCATCTTTGTCTTTGGAACAGGAAATCAGTGCTGTAGCCAAAAAGCACAGCCACATGGTTCGTTGGATTATTGCTTTCATCGGAGTTGTCGTTTTTTATGCTATTTGATGCTAGCAAAAGTATGGCGACGGAATTACCCCTGGCACCCCCCAAAGGGGGGTTTTGTCCCACTAGGTTATCGCTAGCTTTGTAGTACAGAACCCGGGATGACCGACTGATGATTAACCTCCAGAGAATATATTTACTACTTGCGCTGACATGGCTGCCGCTTCTTTGACACGGAGGCGGTGAAGGGAGGGCTGGATTGACCGCCGGTCTTCGGTTGTTTTTTCTATACAAACGTTAAGACAACCTATCAATATCTGCTCAGATATTCTATTTTTCTATACAAATAGGATATTTACCGGAACAAATGATTAGTAATATGACACCACTAGGCGAAATATTGGCGAAACGGTCGGTTAACAAATCAATGGTAGCCCGGCGTACGGGGCTAAGCAAAGCACGGATGAATGAATTGACATTGACCCCTACGGCCAAACTACGTGCGGATGAGCTCTACCTCATCGCTAAGGCCATCGATATGGAGCCGTGTGAATTGTTGACTGCGCTCTGCGGACATTTAACGCTGAAAGAGAAAGGGTGATTTTCAGCTTTCCAAACATTTTTTACCGTCTGTTGGTATATTAAACTGACCGCCATCTTAAACAGGTAAACGATATGGAAACGGAAAAGTACGTCAAGAATCTTATCATTGGTTTCGGTAAGGGCGGGAAAACCCTCGCCGCGTTCCTCGCAAAACGGGGCGAAACGGTAGCCCTTGTCGAGCAATCGGCCAATATGTATGGTGGTGCCTGCATCAATATTGCCTGCATCCCCACGAAATCACTTATCGTAGAGGCGGAGAAAGGCCTCGACTATCCGCGAGCCCATGAAATCAAAGAATTACTGACGGCTACCCTGCGGCAAACGAACTACGAAAAACTCACCGGCCTTGAAAACGCGGAGGTCATTACCGGACAGGCTACATTCAGCTCTCCGCATAAGGTTACCATCCAACTGGCAGCCGGCGGGCAAACCCGGGTCGAAGCCGAGCGCATCTTTATCAACACCGGCTCCCAATCGGCCATTCCGCCCATTGAAGGGATGGATTCTGAAAAGGTATTCACCAGCGCGGCATTAATCGCACAGAACGGGCGGCCCGAAAAGCTGGTCATCATCGGTGGCGGGTTCATCGGACTCGAATTTGCCGATATGTTTGCCAAGTTTGGCACGGAAGTTACCGTGCTTGACAGGCGCACGCGGTTCCTTCCGGACGAAGACGACGACATCGCTAGCGAACTCTTCAAGATCCTGGCCGGCAAATCGATAAATCTCCTGAGTGGTGTTGACGTGGAGAAAGTGGAAGAGGGAAACGCCGGAAGCGTAAACGTTTATTTTATGCAGAATGGACAGCGACAATCCGTTAGCGCCAACGCGGTACTCTTGGCCACCGGCCGGAAACCCAATACCGACGACTTGAACCTCACTGCCGCGGGTATCCAAACCGACGAAAAGGGATACATACAAGTCGACGACCAACTGAAAACGAACGTACCGCACATCTGGGCAATCGGTGACTGCAACGGCGGTCCGCAGTTTACCTACATTTCGCTCGATGATTTCCGCATCATCCGCAACCAGCTGGCAGGCAAAGACCGTTACACTTCGTTGAACGATCGCCCGCCGTTTCCGACCTGTGTGTTTGTCACTCCGCCCATGGCCCAAGCGGGTCTCCGCGAACGGGAAGCCCGGGAGCAGGGATACGACGTAAAAGTGTTTAAAATCCCCGCCAGTGCCATCCCGAAAGCAGCCATCCTAAATGAACGGCGCGGCCTGCTTAAAGCCGTTGTCGACGCAAAGACCGACCGTATTCTGGGCTGTACGCTATGTTGCGCGGAGGCGCACGAAATGATCAACACGGTGCAGCTGGCCATCCATGCGGAAGTCAGTTACCACGTATTGGCCAATATGATCTTTACCCACCCCAGCATGACCGAAGCATTGAATGATTTGTTTGTGTCGCCCGTTTAGCCAACGCCAAGCAATAAATGCTACAGAATTGTTGCGTCATTTGGACGATGCTATCGTCATGAAATCCACCTCCAATAATTTCTTTAAGGTCGCCTGTGCCCATGCCGCCGGCATGATCCGAAGCAATGAATTGCGGACACCGATCATCAGGGGATGGGTATACTGGGCTGCACGGCCGATTCGCCAGGAAGTTTCGGTGATGTATTTTGTCCGTTTTAACCGCCGCTTTTCAAAATTCTTAAACGCATCTTCAACGGCAGCAGCCCGGCTGATTTCGTCGCTTAGCACAGCAACGTCTTCAAGGGCCTGACAAGCGCCTTGCCCCATATTGGGCGTGGTGGCGTGGGCAGCATCGCCAATCAGCAAAATGTTGCCGTAAGCAAAACGCGATAACGGCTTGATATCGATGATATCGTTCCAAATCAGGTCTTCGTCGTTCGTATTTGCCAGGATTTCAGGAATCGGGTGGTGGTAACGGCCAAAGTTTTGCAACAAGTCGTGCGCGGAATACTGTTTATATACGCCACTATTTCGCCGTGCGTTGATGCACGCGTACCAGTAAATCCGATTATTTACCAAGGGCGTCATTCCGAATCTGCCATGAGGCCCCCAGGTTTCCGAACCGCGCTGTAACCCGATAGCGTCATTGGCGATGGTGGCTCGCCAGCAGGTATATCCCGCATACCGGGGCTTGGCCTGCGGAACGAGTTGTTGCCGGGCAATGGAATTGACACCATCCGCAACGATTAAATAACGGCAGCGATAACGCGTTCCATCTTCAAAAACCAGCAACACCCCATTGCCTGCCTGCTCAAACCGAAGAAGCCGCTTACCGAGCAGTAGTGAATCAGCGGGAAGCTTTCCCTGCAAATAGCCATGCAAATCCGCGCGGTGTACCGTGAGGTTCTTTTGGTTATATCGTGTGCTTAAGCTTTGGGTGTCGGGAACGACCAGGTTACGGCCTTTATGGTCTAATATCGCATAGCTTTCGGTATAGAAGCCGATTACTTCGACTTCCTGCCGAAGCCCAAGGTATGCAAACGCCTGCATGGCATTGGCGGCTAAGCCAAAGCCCGCTCCAATCCCTTTCAATATCGAAGCCTGCTCAAAAACAAGAAAATCCTTTTCGAGCCTGCCCAGGGCAATAGCCGCGGAGAGTCCGGCAACACCACCCCCGATAATGGCGTATTCGCAATCCGGTTTCATGCTAAAACCGCACGCCTAATCAACCGCACCGAATACTTTCTTCAACAGCGATGTCGTCCGGAACACCGGATTGTCCCTAATGGCACTTTCTTTTTCGGCAACCATCTTGAATACCCCACCGACAGTTTCCTGCGTAACGTAACTGTTTAAATCCGTTTCAATCGACTGGTTAGTTATCCCATTATACCTGCTGATGATCTGCTCCCAGATTTTGTCGGCCCCAACTTTGCCCAACGATCCTTCCACCTTGGGTTTGAATGCCGAAAAAAGCTGTTCGGAGGTTTTGCCCTTCAGGTAGTTGGTGGCCGCCACGCTATCACCGAGTAAGATATTCTTCGCATCATCAAATGTCATCGAGGTAATGGCATTGGCAAAGATCGGCACACCCTCCTGTACGGCGTCTTCCGCCGCCCGGTTGAGCAGTAGTAACCCTTGATCGGCCAGGCTGCCCAGTCCGATACCGCGCAAGGTTGCGTCTACCTTCCGTAGCTGCTCAGGCAGCAATATCTTCACCAATTCGTTCTTAAAAAACCCATCTTCGGTACCGAGTTTCTGTATCCCTTCCTTTACGCCAAGGTTCAACGCTTCCTTCAACGCGCCGGACATTTCTCCGGTGGATATGCCGGTCAGGTCGACATTGCTTTTCTTCTTGTCCTCGCCTGCCTCGCCCTCCTGCTTATCTTTTACGGCTTTCTTCACCTTGTCAAAGATACTTTGCGCCTGAACGGCTGGCATCGCGAATAGCCCAACCATGACCATCAGATAAATTGCTTTCTTTATATTGCCTCTAACCATCTTATTTTGTTATTGTGATTTACGTCGCCAAAGATACAAATAGATTTTATCCTATATTCCGTCGCTTCCTGTCCGCGAGCGAACAACAAGTGTTCGATATCGAACACTCTCGCAAACCGATCACTATTCAACAGATTAATAATCAACACCTTGTTATTTTGGCGTAGTTGCTGCTATTTTTTTGCAGTATGATGAACAAATTAAGGAACTAACGTCCAGAAAATGATAACGAACTACCTTAAAATAGCCTGGCGAAACATCGTTCGCGAAAGGCGCACGTCGCTCATCAATTTGATGGGGCTCTCTTTGGGAATTGCCTCCGCATTGATTTTATTTGTGATCGTACAGCACGAGTGGAGCTATGATCGCTTCCATCAAAACTATGACCGTATCTACCGGATTGTAACCGAAACAAAACGCGAAAACTCGTCCGACTATAACGCGGGGGTTGCCAACCCATTACCGCAAGCGCTGCGTGTAGATGCTCCTCAACTGCAGGCTGTCGTACCGCTATTGGCAACCGGCGGGCAGGTCGACGTGCTTGATAAAAATCGGGAAAACCCGATCGATAAATATTCCGAACAGGTCGTTTTTACGACGGCTGATTTTTTCCGCCTTTTCGATGCTGCATGGCTAGCTGGTGATGCCTCGGCGCTATCCGCTCCCAACAGTGTAGTGCTCGACCGGAAAATGGCTACCCGTTTTTTCGGTTCATGGCAGCAGGCTATGGGGCAACAACTCCAGTTGGCCAATACCATTCCCCTGCAAGTCGCCGCCGTTGTGGAAAACGCGCCGCAAAACAGCAACTTCCCCTATCACCTGCTCGTTTCCTTCCCTACCCTGGAGGCAAACCCGAGCCTGTTTGACTATGACGCCGATGATTGGAACAGCATAAGCAGCAGCTTCCAGACCTATGTATTACTTGACCCTAAGGAGAACGTAGCCGCTTTCGGCCGACAATTGGATGGCCTGACCAAAAAATATTTTGAAGGTAGGGGAAGAGGCCGGTTCCTTCATTTGCAACCCCTCAGCGATGTCCATTTCGACACACGCTATGGCGGTCTGATCGAGGGCCAATTGGTCAAACGGTCCACATTAACCACACTAGCGCTCATCGGGATATTCATCCTTCTCATGGCGGCCATCAATTTCATCAACCTCAGTACCGCGCAGGCGCTCGGCAAAGGCAAGGAAATCGGCGTGCGGAAAGTACTGGGAGGTTCCAGGAATGGCCTGATTGCCCAATCGTTCACGGAAACCTTCCTGCTCGTCCTGCTGTCGATGGTCGTAGCGGTAGGCATTGCTTATATCGCGCTTCCCTATGTGCATCACTTTTCCAACATGCCCGACCGCCCCGCGCTGCTGCAAGGGAATACCGTGCTATTTCTGGGCATCGCCCTTGTGGCTATGACCTTGTTATCGGGCGGCTATCCGGCGCTTATCCTTTCCGGTTTTACGCCCATTGCTGCACTCAGGAATAAAATCAATACTGCCCAATTGGGGGGCGTTCCCGTGCGGAAGGGCTTGGTAGTTGCACAGTTCGCCATTGCCCAATTGCTGATGATTGGCACATTGGTAGCTGTGAAGCAAATGGCATTTATCCGGAATGCGGACCTGGGGTTTGATAAGGAAGCGTTATATGTGGTTCAGGTACCTTCGGACGACAGCGCTAATCAACGGATGGCCATCTTCAAACAGCAGCTCTTACGGCTGCCAAGTGTCCAGTCGGTGAGCCTGGCGAGCGATGTACCATCGTCGGGCAATAAATGGCAGTCGAATTTCTATTTCGATGGCACGGAATCAGGTGATGACATCCCATTTCCAACCGCTATGAAATTTGCGGATGCCGATTACTTTGATAATTATGCGTTGACCTTTGTTGCAGGCAATGCCTATTCAGAAAGCGATACCGCCAAAGCCGCGGTAGTCAACGAGACCATGGTGCGTAAATTGGGATTGCCAAGCCCGGAGGATGCGATAGGCAAGCGAATCCGCATTGGATTCATGGATAATTGGATGACCGTTTCCGGGGTGGTGAAAGACTTTATACCCAATTCCTTGCGGGAAGAAATCAGTCCACTCATCTTCACTACCTTAAAGAGCGACTACTACGTGGCCGGTATTAAACTGGAGAAAGGTGCCGGGAAAAATACCTTGGACGAAATCCGTCAGCGGTTTGAACAGCTTTACCCCGAGCAGTATTTTCAGGCAGATTTCCTCGACGAAAGCATTGCCCAATTTTACGAGCAGGAAGAAAAGATGGCGTTGGTGTACCAGTTGTTCGCGGTATTGTCGCTAGTCATTTCGAGCATCGGGCTATACGGCATGGTATCCTTTATGCTGGGGCAGAAAGTAAAAGAAATCGGTATCCGGAAAGTGCTCGGCGCAAGCGTCGCAAGCATCGTTTACCTCTTTTCGAAGGAGTTTATATATATGGTGGCGCTGGCCTTCTGTGTGGCCGCACCCCTGGCCTATTACTTCATGCACGACTGGCTCGCTAACTTTACGTATCGCATCGATTTAGGGATCGAACTCTTTTTAACCGTGGTACTGGCAGCCCTTGTCATCGCGATGCTGACCATCGGCATCAAGGCGTTCAGGGCGGCGGTGGCGAATCCGGTCGACTCGCTGCGGGATGAGTGATTGGCGAATCCCGGTGGATCGATAATTCACTGTGTCCTACCATCAAATCAAAATCCCGATCGCTGTGCACGAGCGGCACTGAAAACCATATAGCGAAATAGGCGATTAAACAATCATTGCTTTTACGAATGGTGACACCCTGTTTTCGCAACGACCGAAACAACTCCGCTGCTCCGACGGCTGCTTGATAAACAGGCATTTCCAATAGTTGGAAATAGGAAAGCATTTCTTTGATTTGGTTGTATTTACTATCGTCACGTACGCCTTGCAAAATTTCTTGCAAAATAGTGGGGGTAATGAGCACTTGCGCGTCCTCAAGAATGTACGTTTCCAATAGTTCCGCTTCAGGCGTATCCTTCTTATTAAGGAAATTAATCCACACCGAAGTATCAAAGATCAGCGGTTCTTTCATACACTACGCATCTGCTCCAGGTCACCTTCCCATGTGTCCTCTCCCCGCAACGATAATAGCTTCTTGCGCTTCAACGAAGCAACGTATTGCTTCAACGCTTCATGCACTACATCTTTTTTAGTTCGCAGTTTACTGATTTGCAGGGCCTGTTTGACCAACTGATCGTCTAATTCGATATTTGTACGCATGTCATCATTAATTAATGTGTAAATATATCAAATTTTATACACATTGCGAAATGTATGGTTATTTCAAGGTAGTCATGGCTCAAATCGATTGTCCGTAAGTGAACAGCAAGTGTTCGATATCGAACACCTTGGCGCTAAGCTGAATTTACATAAGCCTAATTATCAGCGCATTGATTTTTTGGCGTCAAATCTGTGTTTTCCTTCACGGAATAAACGGGGCACCCGTGCCATCAAGCGCACGCCAGACAGGATAACATGAGAAATGCTATAAAGACCACCTTCCGCCACCTGTGGCGCAACCGCCTTTTCACGGCGTTGAATATATTAGGGCTTGCCATCGGTATCAGCGCATGCTGGGTGGTGTACCGCATTGTCGATTACGAATTGAGCTTTGACAAGGCGCACCCCGATGCCGAGCGCATCTACCAGGTGGTGGGGCGATTCAAAGCGGATGGGCAGGAAAGCGGATTCGGTGGCGTACCGTTGCCGCTGGCGCCGTTGCTTTCGGAAAGCATTTCCGGCGTGGAGCTGGTGGTACCTATCTATGACAACTACGTGGAGACACTCACTATCCCCGCCACGGGCGATCAGCCGGAGAGAAAAGTGGAAGACCCGCAAATGGTGGCTACTCTGCCCGCCTATTTCGACATGGTACCCCACCGTTGGCTTGCAGGCTCGAAACAAGGTGCCCTCAACGCTCCTGACAAGGTCGTGCTCGCCGAATCACGTGCCGCGGAATACTTTCCCGGCCTGAAACCGGAAAACGTTATCGGCAAGACGCTCCTATACGATACGGTTGCACGGAACGTAACGGGCGTAGTCGCCGACCTCGACTACCCCAGCAGTTTTGAAGAAAAGGAATTTATAGCGGTACCGGCGGAACAGTGGTCGTCTGACAATTGGCTGGGGTCAAACTCGGCCCACATCGTCTTCGTTAAGTTGACCCCAGGCGCATCCATTCAACCTATCGTAGATTTCGCAACAAAAAAGCGATTGGAGTTTGCCGGCGAAGCACAGAAGGAATACGGCTTTGAGGCATGGTTCGATGCCATCCCGCTCACCCAAAAGCATTTTGCCGCCGAATATGCCACCAGCTCGCGGTCGGCCAGTATGACCGTGTTGTATGGCCTCATGGGCATCGGATTTTTCCTGCTCATACTGGCGTGCATCAACTACATCAACCTCAGCACAGCACAGGTTCCCCAGCGGTCCAAAGAAATCGGTGTGCGAAAAACGCTTGGGGGCACGCCCCGGGCGCTGATTGGCAGCTTCCTCGTAGAAACCCTGGCTATCACCTTTGTGGCGTTGTTGCTCGCTGTCCCATTGACCGCGCTCTTTATACGGATGTTCCCGGAATTTATCCCCCAAGGTATGGATGCCTACGCCAATCCACTTGGTTTGATACTTTTTCTTTTGGCATTGCTCATTACTGTTACGCTTGCTTCCGGGAGCTACCCGGCCTGGCTTATCACCAGGGTCCGCACCGTACAGGTGCTGAAAGGACATGGTGACAAAATGGTAGTCGGCGCGCGGCTGAACCTCCGGAAGACCCTGATCGTCTTCCAGTTCGTCATCGCACAGGTGTTTATCGTCAGCGCGCTTATCATCGGCCAACAGCTCAATTACACGCTAAAGAAAGATCTTGGGTTTACCCACGATGCGGTCGTCAACATCGGCACACCTTACCGCTCCGACCAGGGCGCTGACATCGACCCGTTCATCTATAAACGCGCGCTGGCGCAGCACTCCGAAGTTGCGGATGTAGCGCTTGGCCATGAGCCGCTCAACAACAACCATTGGGGGACGGATTTCCGCTTAGCGGCAGACACCGGCGAACTACGGGTAAACATGCCCCGAAAATACATCGATGCAGACTACCTCGACCTCTATCAAATCAAATTATTGGCAGGCCGTAACATCCAACAGACCGACACCACGCGCGATGTCATCATCAATGACGCCGCCCGCAAGGCCTTCGGCTTCAAAACACCCGAAGCAGCCGTCGGACAGCTTGTCTCCATGGGGGGAAGCAACCAATACCCCATTGTAGGCGTCGTTGCCGACTTCCATCAAAAGGCACTTCATGTAGCTATCGAACCGCTCGCACTCATTACGAGCAATAAACGGAGCAACCTCCAAACCTTCAACATCAAACTGCCGGCTGACCGCAAGCAGTGGAAAAAAACATTTGCCGTGATGGAAGCAGAGTGGAAAGCCATCTACCCCAATGCTCCGTTCAATTATCGGTTCAATGATGAACGGATAAAGGGGCTGTACGAATCGGAGTACCGGATGTCCAAACTTATCGGACTGGCTACCGGCGTGACCATCCTGGTAAGCTGCTTCGGGCTGTTCGGTCTGGCCACGCTTACAGCTTTCCAGCGCACCAAGGAAATCGGCATCCGCAAGGTGCTGGGCGCCACCGTGTCGGGCATCGTGGGGTTGCTTTCCAAAGATTTTGTAAAATTAGTGTGTTTGGCCATCGTCATCGCCTCACCAATTGCGTGGTGGGCGATGAACCGGTGGTTGGCCGACTTTGCCTACCACATCGATATTCAGTGGTGGATGTTCGCGGCGGCAGGACTGGCCGCGGTGGTTATTGCCCTGCTCACCGTAAGCTGGCAGGCCATACGGGCTGCGGTGGCCAATCCGGTGGATAGCCTGCGGGATGAGTGATCGCAAAAAATCTTCTTTTTGTTTTGATTTTCCGCATAATCGACTTAATATTGCCGCTATTATTTGAACTAATTCTAAATAATAGAAGGGATGAACCCGCGAATAAAACGTCAAGCGATAGCGTGGAAACATAGAAAATGGTTATTGCTTGCCGTACTATCGCTAACAAGCACGTTTCTATACGCTCAGCAACCGGCGACCCGGACGCAAGCTGATACGACAAAGCGCCTACACCTGGAGGAAGTAGACGTAACGGGCAAGACGGCCATAAGAACGGCCAAGGAACAAGCCTTTAATGTCAATGTAATTGATGCTAAGCAGTTATACAACTCTTCTGCCGACCTGAACCAGGCGCTGAACCGGTCGACCGGTGCACGAATACGGGAGGACGGCGGATTAGGATCCGCTTTCAGTTTTTCACTTAATGGATTTACCGGACGGCAGGTTAAATTCTTTCTGGATGGTCTTCCGATGGATAACTTCGGGTCGTCATTGACGTTAAATAACTTCCCGGCGACCATGGCCGAACGGATAGAAATCTATAAAGGCGTACTCCCGGTAAGTTTGGGAGCCGATGCGCTGGGAGGGGCTGTTAACATCGTTACCCGCACCAATGCCAACTACCTGGATGTATCGTACGGTTACGGTTCGTTCAACACACACAAAGCAGGGATAAACGGGGCGTTCACGGATACTGAAACCGGCTTTACCGTACGTGCAAATGCATTTTACAATTATTCTGACAATAACTACAAGGTGACCGTGCAGCCTATAGACTTTACCACGGGGCAGGATGGCCCGGAGCAGGAAGTCGAACGGTTCCATGACAGTTACCGCTCCATCGGTGCGCAGGTAGACATCGGGGTCACAGGCAGGCCGTATGCCGACCACCTCCTTATCGGCGCCATTGCAGCGGGAAACAATAAAGATATCCAAACCGGGGTGACCATGGAGCAGGTTTTCGGCGCCCGGACCTCCCAAAGCAACTCCATCATCCCCACACTGAAATATAAAAAGACAGACCTTTTCATGGAGGGGTTGGATTTGACAGTCTATAGCGCATACAACTTAACAACCAACCATTTCGTTGATACCACACGCTTGCGCTTCAACTGGCTGCAGGAAACCCTTCCGACGTCGACGGCCGAGCTTTCGCGTACGCAACTCCAAAACAAGGATAACGAGGCCCTGGCCTCGGCAAATCTGGCCTACGGATTGACCGACAACCATGCGTTTTCCCTTAATTATATGTTGACGGACTTCGGGCGGAAATCGAGCGACGTGGAAGATCCGGGCAACGTGACGTTCCTGATGCCACAGGGGCTGCGCAAGCAAAACCTTGGCCTGGCCTGGCAGGCTACGTATACCCGTTTTACGGCCACGGCATTCGGCAAACTGTATATGCTCCGCGCCAAGTCGTTTGAAAATGTGTCGACCAACACGGTGCCGGATTACCGACCGACTGAAATGAACCGCACAAATGCCGGCTATGGTGCAGCGGCCGCTTACTTCATCGTTCCGCGCTTGCAAGCAAAAGTGTCGTACGAACATACCTACCGGTTGCCTGAGGCCACCGAATTGCTGGGCGACGGATTGTATGTGCGCCGCAACTCGGCACTCAGACCCGAAAAAAGCGATAACCTGAACGCGGGCGCTTTGTACACCGCACTGTCCGGGGGGCCGCATCAGTTGCACCTGGAGGGGAGCTTCATTTTCCGCAACGCGAAAGACTACATCCGCCAGGACCAGCAACAGGTCCAACCGGTCGACCGACAGTATATCAACGTCGGCAACGTGCGGACCACCGGCGGCGAAGCCGAAATCCGGTATAGCTGGAACAACAGCCTGTTTGCTAGTGTCAATGCGACCTTCCAGGATATCATCGACCGTACGGAGTTCCTGGTAAGCGAAAACCTTAACGGCACCATCCGCACCCGGAACCTGAACTATGGCTACCGCCTGCCCAACATGCCTTACCTCTTCGGAAATGTTAACCTAGGAGGGCGATTCCATCCGGCCGGTAATCGCGAAAACACCCTCAACCTGAATTACAGCGCCAGCTATGTCGAGAAATATTACCTGACGCCCAACCAAATCGGCCTGAATAACCACGACGCCATTCCGAGGCAGATTTCGCATGATTTGCTCGCAGACTATGCATTCGGCAACGGGAAATATGTGATTGCGCTGGAGTGCCGGAATCTGGCAAACAGCAAGCTCTACGACAATTACCTGCTCCAGAAACCCGGACGCTCGTTTTTCCTGAAACTTCGATATTTCATAACCTCATAATTTTTGTCCATAAATTAACTCGTAACGTGATGAATACCTCAATAGTAAAACAAATCTTCAGCAGCAGCCTATATGCCGCATTAGCGATAACCGCCATCTCCTGTAGCGACGACGAAAACCCAGCCCCCACCCCTGCGGGCGATAACGTATACACGCTGGGCTTGGGGGTAACGACAGCCGAAGGGACGACCAACTACGTCCTCCAAACGGATGACCTGATGAGTGGTACGCTTTCGTTGATCAACAACGGAATCCTACAGGATGGTTACCGCGACTATACGACTGTCGGCAACCATTTCTACGCCATCGGCGGACTGGGGGTGACCGACGTAAATACCTATTATGTGGATGCTGCCAACCAGCTGGCCGTAAAAACCGGATTGAATCTGATGGACAGGCCTGTCGATGCCCTGGATATTGACGGTACAGGGAAATCTTTATTGGCGGTGACGCTTCCCTCAAGCCCGGTCGATGGAACAGAAATGTCTTTCCTAACCATCGACGTCGCATCAAACACGATAAGCAGCACAGAAAAAGTCACGGTCGACAAAGAAACCTTTCCCATAGGCAACGATTGGATGTTGCATACGGGCATTGCCGTACGCGGGAATCAGGCTTTTCAAGCCATCTTGCCGTTTGATTCCGAAGGCTGGAAAACCAATAACACAGACCGGGTATATGTGGCTGTGTACAGTTATCCAGGCTTCGAACTGGAAAAAATCATCGAAGATGACCGTACCGGGCCTGCCGGGGCATTCGGTACCCGGTCCGGTATTTTTGCGACGGAGTCCGGTGATGTCTACACCGTTTCCCATGGAGGCTACGGATATTCGCAAACGACCAAGGAACCCACCATATTGAAAATCGCTGCGGGAACAGCTGAATTTGACGAAGACTACGTATTCCGGACGGCCGATGTGACAAACGGTGGCCGCATCGTACACGCCATTTATCTCGGCAATAACAAATTGTTCGCAACGGTCAGCACGGGTGAACAAGCCAGCCAGTGGGCAGATGATAACTTGAAATTCGCTATCGTGGATCTTGCCGCTAAGACGATTACCGCAGTAGCAGATTCGCCCACGTTCAGCGGCAACGGCGGCCGGAGTTTTGCAGCTTTTTATCATGACGGCAAAGCCTATGCGGCCGCCACGGTGAATGACGTGCTGAATATTTACGAAATCGACGTGGCCAATGCCACGCTGCGCAAAGGCGCGCAGGTAGATGCCTCATTCGTAGGCGGTCTCGGACAGCTAAAATAAGAACGATAAGATACAACACGTAGATTCCGATGCCCTCGTAACGGGCATCGGATTTTGTTTTGAGATGAACAGTAAGGTAAAGAAGAAGGATAAAAGCTGGTTTAGACGTGTCAACGACTGGCTGCATCTCTGGCTGGGGTTGATATCCGGTTCGGTTGTATTCGTCGTCAGCATCACCGGTTGTTTCTATGCTTTCCAGCAGGAAATCAAAGACGCATTGGAGCCCTGGCGCTTTGTGGAGGTTCAGCCCGGAGGTTTCGTTCCGCCAAGCCGGTTGCTGGATACGGCGGCCCGATATATGCCGGGGGCACAGCCGACGGGATTGACCTACAGCAATGAAAAAGGAGCGGCAGCCATCGGGTACTCGGGTGTGGAAAACGGAAAGCGGACGTTCTCCGTGGTGTTCATGGACCCCTATACCGGAAGCTTCCTGAAAAAACAGCAGACTATCGGCGGTGGCGAATTTGATTTCTTCCGCTTCATCATTGATGGGCACCGGGCACTTTGGTTGCCCTACCACATAGGCAGGCCCATTGTGGGTGTGGCAACGCTTGTATTCCTTGCGCTGCTGGTCACCGGCATGGTGATGTGGTGGCCCAAAAAGTGGAATCGCGGCAACCGCAATAAAAGCTTCAAGATTAAGTGGAAAGCCCGTTTCAAGCGCGTGAACTACGATCTCCACAACGTATTGGGGTTTTACAGCTTGCTTTTCGCGTTTGCGCTCGCCGCAACGGGGCTGGTGTATAGCTTCACCTGGTTTGACAATGCCTTGTATTATGTCAGTTCGGGCGGCGAAAAGAAACAAGGACACCACCACCCGCATTCGGATCTCGCGCAGAAGGACCGCGCGTGGGAGCATACCCTTTCACCACTTGACAGCGCCTGGTATGCCACCATGGAGCAGGTAGGCCACGTGGGCGGTATGTACATGACACCCATCCTGCGGGACGACGATGATTCCTACGAAATCCTCGTATACCATGATTATGGTTCGTACTATAACCAGAGTGCCTATTTTTATGACCGATATACCCTGGAACCGCTGGAAATGGAAGGCAGTAAATTCAGGGAAGCCAAATTTGCCGACAAACTGGCCATGATGAATTACGATATCCATGTAGGGGCGGTATTGGGACTGCCCGGAAAAGTCTTTGCCTTTTTGGTGAGCCTGATTTGCGCAAGTCTCCCCATCACGGGGTTTCTGGTATGGTGGAACAAAAGAAAGTAAGAGAGCCTTTCCGGCTTTTACTGATTTCAAACGCCAAAAGTCGAAAAAAAGCACACTGTCCGCTAGTGGACAGCAGGTGTTCGATAACGAACACTTTCGTCTGACAAAACAAAACCAACCTACTAACTAACAACTCGGTGCTTCGTGCCAGCCACAGCTAACGAAGTGGAACTAAGACAAAAATAGCGAGGAAAAAATGATAAAGAACTACTTCAAAATCGCCTGGCGGAACCTAGTCCGCAATAAATGGTCATCAAGCATTAATATTCTCGGACTTGCTATCGGATTGGCTACCTGCTTGATTATTTTGCTGTTTGTAAATCATGAGTTGGGTTACGACGGCTTTCATAAAAAGGCCGACCGCATCGCGCGTATTTACTTTGAGGGCAATGTGCAGGGTGAAAAAATAAAAGAAACGGTGGTGATGGCACCGGTAGCGGAAACCCTGAAAAAAGATTTTCCCGAAGTGGAGGATGCTACTAGACTCCGAGGCCGTGACTGGGCTCCCCAACTGATGGTAAATGACCGTGTATTCAAACAGGATGTGATGGCTTATGTGGATGCAAATTTCTTCGATGTATTCACACTTCCGTTTATCAATGGAGACCCTAAAACTGCGCTGGTAGATCCCAACACGGTTGTACTCACCAAGGACATCGCCCAAAAATATTTCGGTGATGAAGAAGCGTTGGGGCAAATCATCCATTTTAAAACGGAGGATAAAGCGCCCATGAAGGTAACGGGTGTGATTGAAAATATCCCGCTGAACAGTCACTTTCAATTTGGGCTTTTGACTTCTATGAATAGCCTTGATGATGCAAGGCAGCAAATCGACGAACACTACATTTCAACGCTTGGTATACAATTGAAATCCGGCAGGAATTTTTCCCAGCAATACGGTATGGATTCAGCAGCTGTCATCGTGAATGAGGCGGCCGTAAATGCGTTGGGGTGGAAAGGGGACGCGTTGGGCCGAACCATCTCCCGAAACGGCAACAATGGCGAAGAATATATCGCGTAATCGGGGTGGTCAAAGACTTTCATTTCCGGTCGTTGCACGAACGGATTTCACCATTGGTGATGGTGCTGGCTCCTGATCCGGGCAATCTCGTGGTAAAAATTAACACGGCCGATATTTCAGGCTTTACGGCAAAACAGCAACAACGATTTACGGCGTATGGTGCAGAAGACCCGATGGATTATTCCTTTTTAGATGGACGCTACAATAATACATACAAAGCGGAGCAAAAGATCGGGACGATACTGGGTATTTTTGCAATGCTCACCATTTTTATTGCCTGCCTGGGCTTATTTGGCCTTGCAAAATTTACGGCCGAGCAACGTACAAAAGAAATCGGCATCCGCAAGGTGCTCGGTGCTACCGTAACGCAACTGTCGGCCATGCTTTCGAAAGATTTTTTAAAACTGGTATTGATTGCGGTGGCCATCGCCTCACCGATAGCGTGGGGGGCCATGAACAAATGGCTGGAAGACTTTGCCTACCGCATCGACATCCAGTGGTGGATGTTTGCCGCAGCGGGATTGGCAGCAGTGGTGATCGCACTGCTCACGGTAAGCTGGCAGGCGATACGGGCAGCGGTGGCCAATCCGGTGGATTCGTTGAGGGATGAGTAACTACGCGCTTGTAAATTCTTGACAACTTGACAAGAAAATATTATCTTTGTCTATATGAAAACGATGACAGTTGGTGAATTCAAGACACGCTTCGCTGAGGTACTTGAGCAAGTTAAGTCCGGGGTCGGATTTGCAGTTACTTACGGCCGTAAGAAAGAAGTTGTTGGCTATTTCCTTCCGGAATCACATGTCGCCAAACCTACACGTAAACTTGGCTTATTGGAGGGGAAAGCAAAAGTCCGCTTTAAGACCGATTTTAAAATGACCGAAGAAGACTTGTTGGGATGAATTACCTCTTGGATTCGCATACGTTTCTTTGGGCATTATTGGATCGCAAAAAGCTATCGGCCAAGGTATCCGTCTTGTTGGAAGATGCTACCAATACGGTATTCGTTAGTTCGGTTAGCTTTTGGGAGCTTTCATTGAAGTACCGGTTGGGTAAACTCGACTTAATAGGAGTCTCTCCCGAAGAGCTTCCCGCTCTCGCGCAAGAAAGTGGCCTCGATGTTCTTCCACTTCTGCCACCGGAGGCCGCAGGCTATCACCTATTAAAGGCCGATTGGCACCGCGACCCGTTCGATCGGATGCTTATCTGGCAGGCCATCCTCCACAAGCTAACGCTATTGAGCAAAGACAAAAACATCGGCAAATACCAGTCTGTGGGATTAAAGCAATTGTGGTAGTCCAGCCCCTTTACCTCCGCACTGTCCGCTAGTGGACAATCGGTGTTCGATATCGAACACCATCGCCAGATAAAATAAAACCAACTCCCTAACTAATAGCTCGTTACATTTTTGGCTCAAAAAATGGTCACGGTGTAAGGGTGCGTTTGTCTAACAACCAAGTGCTTTGTGCTAACGGCTACAAATGAAGTAGAATAAGGATGAAAAGAACAAGGAGTAAAGGCATGCGAGTCTTGCGTCTGTTGTCTAATGTCTGTTGTCTAATGTCTAAAAAATGATAGCGAACTATTTTAAAATGGCGTGGCGGTCGATGCGCTTGAACCGCACGTATACGGTAACCAACCTTATCGGGTTAACGCTGGGCCTAACCATTATCCTGCTTATTACTTCATTGGTTTTGGATGAGCTTTCATACGATCGCCAATGGACATTAAGCGATGAGCTATACCGTGTACAAGTAATGCACAATGATGAGGACGGGCAGATTAAGTACCGTTCAGACCGCGTACCGATGGGACTGGGAAATGCCCTGAAAACAAATTTTCCGGAAATTCTCGGCTACACGACTGTCGATCTAACAGCGCGCACGCTGGTGGTCGATTCGCTTTCGAACCACTATGCAGACCTTAGCTTTCTGGAATGCGATACCAATTTCTTTACGCTGTTTGACATTCATGTGCTATCCGGTAACCCCAAACAGTTTATAGGCAGCACCAAAAAGCTGATCATTACAGAAAGTGTGCACCGTAAATACTTTGGTGGAAAGGATGTGATCGGAAAGGTCTATAAGGATTTTCCAAAAGAAGGCCGAGCCGAGCCTTACGTCATCTGCGCAATTGTCAAGGATTTACCCCAGAATACCCACTTGCATGCTGACGCTATCGTCATTCCGCCGCACGAACCGAAATTTGAACCCGGCAAAGCGGGTTCATACCAATCGCAGGTTATCCGCATCAAACCTGCGGATACGGATTCCCTGTTGGTTGCAAAGATCAACACGTGGTTCGCCAAGCAACATCCAAACGATCAGGAAATCCGCATGTCGCTGGAACTGCAACCCATCCGAACGATCCACCTGGGGTCGGAAACTGGATGGGATGGCCCTAAGCGGGACCTGCTTATACTCACGGGCATCGGTCTATTGATATTAATACTCATATGTGTGAATTTCGTCAACCTCACCTTTGCACACGCCGTTAGACGAACGCTTGAAACCGGAATTCGTAAGGTCCTGGGTGCCGGTCGAATCCACTTATTTGCGCAGATGGCGACCGAAAGCGTGATGTTGTTTGGAAGCGCCCTTATCTTGGCCCTCTTCACCTATTACCTGGCACTTCCCGTATTCGAACGCTTCGTGGGCCACCCTTTGACCATCACTTTTTACCAATCATTCCATCTGCTGACGGTCTTGGTCATCTGCTGGATAACGCTAGGTTTATTTTGCAGTCTGTTCCCTGCCTTGTTACTTTCGAAAACAAGAGCAATTTACGAACTGAAAAAACGGCTTTCTGTACTTCGACTCCCCTTAAATATCGGAGTTACCCGCGCGCTGATCACCGTACAGTTTGCCATCGCCATGCTCGTTATGCTTTGTATGTTAACCATTGGCGCCCAATTGCGATACATGGACAAGAAGGATCTCGGGTATGAGCCCCATAACCTCCTCGTGGTGGATTTCACACAGTGGGAAGGGAAAGCCCCGGCGTTTAAACAATCGCTAAAACAGCATTCGGCAATCTCGTCGGCCAGCTTTTCGTGGTGGTCGCCTTTTAGCGGCTCTGCGGATTTCATGCAAGTTAAAGATCCGACGAACCCCGACCAGATAGACCCTGTTGTAGTTTTCACCGCTGATTTCGATTACGTGCAGACCATGGGAATGAAGCTCACTGAAGGACGCGTATTACAACCCAAGCAAGCCCTGGACGCGCCTGCTTCTGATTCGGCATCAGCACAGGGAACCTACCGCAATGCATTGGCTACCGAAGCGACGAAGAAGTTCTTTAACTTGAAGCTCAACGAAAGTTCCCCTGCACTTTCTGTAACAACGGTGGGAACAATCAAAGATTTTCATCCAGCCAGCCTCCACCACCCGGTGGGCCGCATGATGATTATGGCTCAGCGCGATTGGGATATGGGGTGTTTGTTGGTACGGGCCGCACGAGGGCGCGAAAAAGAAGCGATGTCGGCGGTAACAATGACATGGAATGAATTTTTTCCCAATCGGTTAGCACGGATCAACTGGCTCGAAGATCAAATAAAAAGCCAATATGAAAAAGAGCACAAACAATTTCAGCAACTGGTTTTCTTTAGTAGCGTCAGCATGTTGCTTGCGTTATTGGGCGTATTGGGCATCGTGATTTATACCATTGAGCGAAAAGTCAAAGAAATCGGCATTCGCAAAGTACTGGGGGCCTCTGTAAGTTCCATCGTGCTATTGCTTTCTCGATCGTTTAGCAGACTGGTATTGCTTGCCGCGGCGGTTGCGTTCCCGCTCGGTTGGTGGTTGACGTACAACTGGCTGAATAATTTTGCTTATCGCATTGGCGTTCCCTTCCACCTTTTCGCCTTCACCGGATTATTCACTTTTTGTGCCATGTTTACCGTAGTCGGCTTCCGAGCAATGCGCGCCGCTGTGGCCAATCCGGTTGATTCGTTGCGTGATGAGTGATGCATGGCTGTGCACAACATGCCCCTGTGTATCACGTGTCTTTTTTAATACTTGTACGTAACATCAGGAGGGTTTTAATATGCCGAGCACAAAACTTACGTTGAATATCAAAACGCATGTCATTGATCAGGCCAAAGCGTATGCCAGTCGACAACAGTGGAATGCGGGTATTCATACTGACGGGTTTAGCTGCAATAGCTTCCCCTATCCTTTCGTCGCTTCCACCGACGGGTCATTTACCTGCCCGATGAACAAAATCAACCCGGTCGTCACCTCCCGGATGGCAAACAGGAACGGGCGGTCTACATTGAACGTATACACCTGCGGCAGTGAGGTCATAATCATACCCACCGATGTCACCGCCGCCGCTTCAGTACCCTCTTCGTTTACTTCGATAAACGACTTGTGCTTCACCTCGCTGATAGTGAGGGGGGCAACGCTGATACCGGAAAAGTCTGCGGCCGGGGTAAACGCGATACCCATGCCCATGTCGTTCAGTTCATCATTCAGCTTATTCTCGTAGCTGAACTTGAACTTGGGTAAGGCCAGCTGGACTTCCAGCGGACTAAAGGAAGACGCGAGCGTAGACCACAGGTCTGTGCCCCTTAGCTTTTCCGTTAGCCGTGCAAAATCAACGCCCGCGCGGGGTTTTAATACCACCATGCTGAATTTCTTTTCACCGTAAGGCAGCTCAATTGCTTCCACAACATCGGTTGCGGCTACGTTGAAGGTGCGTTTCACATGCATGAAGTCCGTTTGCAGTGTTGTGCCATTGGCGCGCGTGAACGTACCTTTCTCAGTCTGCTTCTTATCAAACCGTTGCTCCCATGCCCCTTTGAAATATACCGCATTGATGAGGTACATCATCATATCGCCGGGAATACCCCCGTCGATAATCGTCGGGATTTTCTTCTTGGTTTTATTGCTGACCCAGTTGTTGATTACATTCGGCGCACCCGGGCCAGCAAAATCCAACGCGTTTACTTCTGCCTTGTAGAACTCCTTGTTTACGTCCAAAAAGCCGGGCAACACATCGAAGCCCTGCCGGTACCATATGGAATTGGCAATATCCAATGTGGTCCGCGGGTCGAGTTGGGGCAGGTCAGCCGCCAGCTTACGGTAGTAAGCATTAATGTCATCCGTATCGAAACTATCGAACTTAAGTGCTTTTTCGATAGCTTTACGGGTCTCGCCGGCCGCTCCGTTGTTGGTCATCGCCAAGGCCATACCCACGCTTAATGGCGATAGCATGGCGTTTTCGTTGGTGCCAAGACTAGCCGTGGCGGCACGGAACAACTCAAAGGCAAACCGGTTGTCGATTTCGGCTTTCTCCTGTTCCACAGCCGTGAGGACCAAATCTTTGCCCTGACCCAACTTTTCCGGGTTGGCTTTTTCACAAGCCGCCAGACTCATCGCCGTTGCGCCTGCCAGCAGCATCCCATACGTTGCAAATCGATTCATCTCGGTTCTTTTTTAGGTAAGACGGCACGGAGGGTTAAAGCGCTACATCAAATCAAAATTCAGGAAGCCTTGCATCAACCCAAAATACTGTATCCAGACAGGGCTATCAATTAACACGCTATATTTTGACATCTTCTCATCCCCGAAGTGTATCTAAATCGATGTCGAAATCAAGTGTGCCTTTCAATGCGATTAACCGTTTCCGCTTGATTCGCTTGATATACGCTTCCAATACCTCCTTAATCAATTGATTCTTCGTTTTCGAGTTGGTCGATATATGAAATGCGGGAAACATTAAAATATGGTCCGCATTTTAGTCTGTGTTAGGTCGCAGAAAATCGTACCTTCGTTTACCGATTAATCATGTCATGAAGAACTCCTATCTTAATTATGCATTATTGGCCGTCCTCTGTTTGGGGACCACGGCGATGGCAACAACGGCACAAACCACGGCTAAGGCCGACGCCGAGGAAGAAATCGCTGCCATTATGGCCAACTACGATGCCGTGGGTGCGTCCGTTGCCGTGGTCAAAAACAATGAAATCATCTATAACCAATCCTTCGGGTTCAGGGATCTCGCTACGCAGGAGCCTTTGGAAAATGACGACATCTTCCGCATCGCCTCCATTTCCAAGTCGTTCGTGGCCACAAGCCTCATGCAGCTGGTCGAAGCGAGGAAGCTTTCGCTGGATGACGATGTAGGCGAACTGATTGGCTTCCCCGTGCGTAACCCCAACTTCCCCGATTCGATCATTACGCTGCGTATGATCCTGTCGCACACCTCCAGCATCAGTGATAAAAACGGCTATTTTACATTAGATGCTTTTAATCCAAACGAGAACCCCGATTGGGCGAAGGCTTATAACGATTATGCGCCCGGCACCGATTACGAATACTGTAACCTGAACTTCAACCTGGCCGGCGCCATTCTTGAAAAGCACAGTGGTGAGCGCTTTGACCAATATGTCGGTGCACATGTCCTGGAGCCTTTGGGATTGTATGCGAGCTATAATGTGGACGAACTGGATAGTAACCGATTTGCCGCCCTGTATACCTACGATGAAGACAGCAACCGGTTTATTGCATCGCCTGCCGCCTACCGCTCGCCAGCCGCGTCCCTGACCGACTACCGACCGGGGTATAGCACACCTGTTTTTTCACCTACCGGTGGCATGAAAATTTCTGCGGCCGACCTGGCCAGGTACATGACCATGCACATGAATTACGGTGTGCTTGGCAACACCCGTATCCTATCGGAAGAAAGTGCGCGGACCATGCAAACCTCGGTACCGACAGGCAAGGGATATGGGCTGGCCATAACAACCGAAGATAACCTGATTTCGGGCAAAATCATGAAAGGCCACACCGGTTCGGCCTACGGCCTGAATAGCGCCATGTTCTTCCAGCCGCAAGAAAAATTCGGTTTCGTAGTTATCATCAACGGCAGCCGCACCACCTACACGGATGATTTTCCTGATATCCATCGCGACCTCATCAATTGCCTGTATCGGCATTTCGTATTATGACGATTTATTGCCTAACTTTGCATAGCCATGGGACTCAACTTACAGGCGACCATTGACAAGGACTCCGGATTCTGCTTCGGCGTGGTTTACGCCATTGACATGGCCGAGGAAATCCTCGAAGAAGACGGTTACCTGTATTGCCTGGGCGATATCGTGCACAACGATGAAGAGGTGGCCCGCCTCAAGGCCAAAGGGCTGCGTATCATCGGGCACGAGCAACTGCCCACATTAAAAAACGAGAAAGTACTTATCCGTGCACATGGCGAAGCACCCGAAACCTACCGGATCGCACTGGAAAACAACATTACACTCATTGACGCCTCCTGTCCCGTGGTGCTCAAATTGCAGAACCGGGTGAAGACGTCGTTCGACCAGCAAGAGAAAGTTCTCATCTACGGCAAACATGGCCACGCCGAAGTTATCGGCTTGCAGGGGCAAACCAGCGGCAACGCCATCGTTTTCCAGGATATCGCCGAATTGGACGGCGTGGAACTCCCCGACAGCTTTACACTATACAGCCAGACGACCAAAAGCGTAGATAAATTCTATGCCATCAAGGACGAACTGATGAACCGGGGATACGACGTGAAAGCAAACGATACGATATGCCGGCAGGTATCCAATCGGTATGAAGATCTGGGCGACTTCGCCCGTAAATACGATAAAGTCGTCTTTGTCTCGGGCAAAAAATCATCCAACGGCCGGGTGCTCTATGAGGTCTGCCTCAAACACAACCCCAACAGCTATTTTGTTTCCGACCCTTCCGAATTGAATCCCGAAAACTTTGAGCTTGGTGATACCGTGGGCATCTGCGGCGCTACTTCCACACCGATGTGGCTCATGGAGCAGGTGAAAGCGGCGGTAGAAGGCTACTGACTAAACCATGTTACGTAACATTACGTTCAGCATATATACTTCCGCGCCGGAACGGTTTGATTCCGCGCCGACCGGGTTTGCCAACGCGCCACAACCACATCGGCATACGCGGGAACCATACTCCGATGCACAAAAACGGTGTTGGAATGCGCTATGCGCGTTTACTGATACAACGGAAAAGGTTGGTCCGTCTGCGCCTGCATCTGTCCTTCCGCCAAAGCAATACCATTTTGCGTTGAAATAATCTGCTTACGCGGCATTAGGATATGCCGGCACACCGGCAGCAATTACCTAATAGTAGAAAGCGTTTTCGTTTCGGTCAACATCTTTTGGGTATTTACCTCCATCATACCCTTCTGCGCGCCCCTGATACGCTTATTTGGCGTCATGATGCCCTTTCACCTCGAAAAGGAACGCTTTTACGGCAGTTTGGGCTACGGATGGCGCGCCGGTATCCCGTCGTTTGCCGGCGGTGTCTGCGTTGGAGCGGCACGTTTACCCAAATTCCTCGCAAGAAAACGGCCTTACTGCAACCAAAGATGGGTATGCAAGGGAACGACACAATGATACGGCGGAACAATATTATCTTTGTACGACACAATATGCCCTTTTAGTTATGTTACGTAACACATGTGCGGAAGTAAACAGTTCGCGTGCAGCCACAGCCTTCGGAACCATCGCGCGTTCTCATGGCAACTGCACACGGTAATATATGCGCGTGGGCATTTTTTACTTCGCATCCGCATTGGCCTGCACGCCGGCCTCATAAAACGGTTGTTATGCGACATGTTTACCTATAGCCGTGGCCCAATACTGTGTAGGCCCCCCAGGGTGTCGTTGCCGCACAACCCCACGCTGGGCCAACGCCGCCTGATACCTTGACCACGTGACACGATGCTTTGACCATGCGGCATGAACCGGAATACATCCCGAAGTGGGGTATCTGCCGGCAAGCTATTCCGCTTTCGCCACGGACCGATCTCCCAATGGCGTCTGGCTTTAACCGTGCGAGGTGTTTCTTTACCGCTACGCATCGCGCCTATCCTTGGGCGGAGTGTTTCTCTTGCCATTCTGTGTCTGATTGGTTATGTTTGCCGTAGGCATATACCAATCCCACGAAGAACAAAACTCCTACCATGAAGTACCAACGTGTCAAAGCAGGATTTATCCGCTATCCAGACGGTAAGCTATTGGTGGCAACGGGTACGATTCTGCGGGCCATGAAGCACTCTTTAATTTTCACGGACCCCAGGCCGTCGCTGGAAGAAATCGAAGCCGCTTTTGAAGATTACCAACAAAAGGTTTACGCTGCCGCAGGTGGTGGGTTCATTTACAACACCGCCAGGCGAGAAAGCAAACGCCGGCTCGCCGACCTGTTGCAGAAACTGGCGCTTTATGTAAACGTGGTAAGCGACGGGCACTTGCCTACCCTATACAGTTCGGGCTTTCCGGTAGTGGATCGCAAACGGAAGGGGCGTTCGCCCGACACACCGGGCCAGCCGTTCTTACGCGACGGGCGGAAAGCGGGGGAGGTGGCTTTCGGCTTCAAACCCGTGGGACGCGATATGTTTTACGACTATTGTTTCGCCACTGCCGTGGACAAACGGGGCAATCCCATCTGGGGCGAACCGCGCACCACCACGCGCTCATGGACAGACTATGCCGACGGGTTCGTGTCGGGCAGCGAGGTATACTTCCGTGTGCGGGCACGCAATAAACATGGGGTAAGCCATTGGACTCAGCCTATCCGGCGGTTCGTGCGGTGAATAATAAGGTACTATAGGTCATCTAAGCATCAAATTCTCATCGCGTTGGGCTGGCCGCCCCCATAAATCCCTATCTTTGCACACCATGAGCAAGGCAAAAAAAGGAATCTTGTTAGTTAACCTGGGTACACCGGACAGTCCTTCCGTACCCGATGTACGGCGATATCTTAATGAATTTTTGATGGACGGCCGCGTCATCGATATTCCGGCGTGGCGTCGGTTTTTCTTGGTGCGGGGAATTATTGTGCCATTCCGGGCACCCAACTCCGCCAAGCTGTACCGCGCCGTGTGGGACGAGGAAACGGGCTCGCCGCTGCTGCATTATAGCCTGCGCCAACAGCGGTTGCTTCAGGAACGCCTGGGCGACGAATACCATGTGGAGCTGGCCATGCGCTATCAAAACCCTTCTATCGCGTCAGCACTCGCAAAGCTGAAACCGATGAATCTGGAATCTCTACGCATCGTACCGCTCTTTCCACAATATGCATCGGCAAGCACGGGCTCGGTAATCGACAAAGTAATGGAGCTCACGCGCTCCTGGCACACCTTTCCGGAAATATCGATCGTCAATGATTTTTACGATAACGAACTGATGATCGATGTGTTCACCGAAAATGCCCACAAACACGACCCCGAAGCTTACGACCATATCCTGTTCAGCTACCACGGACTGCCCGTGCGGCAGCTGAGCGATGTAGCACCCGATGGAACGCATCGATGTGAAACTGCGGGTTGCCGGGAGCGTATAGACGAACATAATCGGTATTGCTATGTTGCACAATGTTATGCGACGACCCGGTTATTGGCCGAAAAAATCGGAGTTGGGCCCGATCGATACACTGTTTGCTTCCAGTCGCGGCTGGGTAAGACCCCCTGGGTACAGCCCTATACCACTGATGTACTGAAAACCGTTGCGGCTAACGGCTCGAAACGCCTGCTGGTCCTATGTCCGGCATTCGTAGCAGACTGCCTGGAAACCATCTACGAGATTGGCACAGAATATGCGACAGACTTCAAGGCGTTGGGAGGAGAACATGTGCAATTGGTAGAAAGCCTCAACGACCACCCGCTTTGGATAACGGCTTTGGAGCAACTGGCAACCGGCGAAGCCCCGAACGAAACTCATCTGCGCAACCACTCATCCCGCGACACTACTACGGCAGAATAACAGGGTAAATGATCATATTTAACACCATAATACTACTCCTGATAGATTTTTATATCTACAAGGCGTTGCGTGCAACGCGGATCCGGTGGGCGGCATCACCGCTTTTCCCGAAAATCTGGTGGGGTTACAGCTTGCTACTCACTATCTGCATTTTTGTCAGTATTTATATTAGTATTCCCCTAATATTCCGTTCTATCATCCTGGTGGCGTTTTTCCTTACGTTCATCAGTAAGTTTACGTTCATATTGATCTTGCTTGCCGACGATATCCGGAGGGGCGGCGTATGGCTGAAACGGCTACTTTTGCCTAAAAAAAAGAAGCAGGTAGCGCCCGTAGCTGACAACGATGCGCCATTGCCGGAGAAACCCGTAAAGGGAATCAGCCGCTCTCAGTTTCTGACCAAAGCGGGCATCCTGGTGGCAGCGACTCCATTGGCTCCCCTCGGATGGGGAGTTATTTCCGGCGCATACGATTATCGTGTCCGCCGGGAGAAACTTTACCTGCCCAACCTGCCCAGAGAATTCCACGGCATGAAAATCGGGCAGCTTTCTGATGTCCACTCGGGTAGCTTTTACAACAAAACCGCCGTACAGGGTGGTGTCGATATGCTGTTGGCGGAAAAGCCGGATGTCATTTTCTTCACCGGCGACCTGGTCAATTACCTCGCCAGCGAAATGCGCGATTATCAGGACATCTTTACCAACGTACGGGCGCCATTGGGTGTTTTCTCCACACTGGGGAACCACGACTACGGCGATTACCATTTTGGGCCCGAACCCTCTGCCGCAAAGGCAAAAAATCTACAGGACGTAAAAGCGGTACACAAGGTAATGGGCTGGGACTTGCTGCTTAACGAAAACCGTACGTTGAAAGTCGGTAACGACGAAATCGGCATCATCGGCGTAGAAAATTGGGGGACCGGGCGCTTTCCGAAGCATGGCCGCCTGGACCTTGCACTGCAAGACACGGACGATATGCCTGTAAAGCTGCTGCTCTCACACGACCCCTCGCATTGGCGGGCTGAAGTATTGGCCAGGCCCGATGTCGATGTGATGTTTGCCGGTCACACCCACGGCATGCAGTTTGGCGTGCGAATGGGCAATATCAAATGGAGCCCGGCACAGTATATCTACAAAGAATGGGCCGGACTGTACCACGAGGGTGAACAGCAACTGTATGTAAACACCGGTTTCGGCTTCCTCGGCTACCCCGGCAGGGTAGGTATCTTGCCTGAGATTACTGTTTTTGAGTTAATCAAGGGAGAGAAACCTCGTCGCAGCTAACCGAACGAGCAACGGATGTATCTTCATTCGCCAGTACGGTTCCAATAAATTTTCAGGTTATGCGTGGAGCGGCCGGAGGCAATTATATCCGGCTTGCCATCACCATTCAGGTCGGCTACCGCGAGGTCTTCGCAGGCCATGTCATCAAGATCGACGGCTCTGGTATTCCACGCTTCCCATAGCCGGTTGAAAGGCGTGTAGATTTTTATTCCGACACGGCCCGCAGTGTCGTGGTTTCGCCAGCCGGCAACAATCTGATCGCTGCCGGAACCAACAAAATCAGCCACCGCCAGTGCATGCCCCTCCCTGAGCTCCTCGTCTATTACCACCCGTTCGGCACCGTCCAGCGTCTGTACGCCTTTGCGCGGTACATAGGCGGTAACCGTGTTGCCATGAAGCGGTCCAATGGCGGCCAGCATCGGCACGTCATTTTCAGTCTTTCCCACTCGTACCTCGCTAAACGACTGACCTTTGACCAACCATTTGCCCCGCCAGCTGTTTCTTGAATAAGAAAACACCTTTATCCCTTCCTTACCACCGATGTAAACCTGCTCGCGGTCACCGTTCTGATGTACATCGAGGTTATGCGTGAGGTGCATCGATTCATCGATGACCCGGGATTGCCACGGCCCATGGGGATCATCGGGTTTCTCGTAAGCAATTACCTTTACGCCTTGTCCTTCGCCATCTTTATTCCCTCGGCCATGGAGCGGCAACACCATGAGGTGGTACTTCCCTTCTTCTGCCTTCGCCCAGCGCATGCGGTGCACGGTAGGCTCGTGATGAAGCTTTACCGCCGTCCAACGCTGGGTGGGATCTGCGGGCCGGATGAGGTAATGAACCGATCCGGATTGTGTGGTATCTGATGTCTCTCCCGGATTCCATTGCGCCCCGACGGCCACCTCCACTTTTCCATCCCCATCAATATCGCGCGCAGCAATACAGACATTGTCGCGCTCGGTCAAGTTCTCTGCCATAACGAAACGCTTCCAGTCGCCATTGCGGTACCATACGAATGCTTTTTTATCCGCCAGCAGAATATCCGGCTTGCCATCGCCGTCCACGTCACCGATGGCTATTCCATATCCAATGGAAACCTGATCGTCGATCGTTTGCTGTTCAAATGACGGATATTGCTGCGAGGCTGTTAGGAGGTGGAGTACGGGGAGCAGATAATACATTGGCGGTTACCTTAACGTAGTTGTCGAAATGATGCCTGTCTTTGTAAAGATAAGGAAAAAATTTTGGCGGAGTAAATGCTTTGGCCGTCGTGAAAGGATGCGGATAAGCTACTTTTATTTGCCAAAGAAGAATAAAGTCGTACTTTTATCATTTGGTGAAATAAATTGCCCCTTTTTGTATGAAGCAAGCACTATTGATTGTTTTAGGTTGTTTTTTTGTGTCTACGATAGCGTCTGCCCAGGATTTTTCAGCCTTCCAGGCTAACCAGCTCATCCACCGGGGTGATACGCTGCCTTACCGGATTTTATATCCCGAGGATTATAATCCCGAAAACAGTTATCCGGTGTTGTTTTTCCTGCACGGCGCGGGCGAGCGAGGCAATGACAATGAAACGCAGCTTGCGCATGGCGCAAAATTGTTCCTGGAAGACAGTATTCGAAGCGCCTTTCCGGCGATAGTGGTCTTCCCGCAGTGTCCGGCGGATTCGTATTGGAGTAACGTGGAAATCCGATCAGAGACGGATGGCCATCGGGAATTTTACTTCCGGACCAAAGGCAAACCATCTACAGCGATGTCGCTCTTCTTACGGTTGGTAAAACACATCCGTAAGCACGAAGCAGCAGATCTACAGCGCATGTATATCGGGGGGTTGTCTATGGGTGCTATGGGTACCTACGAAGCTTTACGCCGCAAGCCTAAGTTTTTTGCGGCCGCATTTGCCATTTGCGGTGGCGATAATACCGCCAATGTGAAAAAATATAAACATGTTCCACTTTGGATATTTCACGGCGAACAGGATAATGTGGTCCCCCCCACGCATTCGCATGCTATCGTGGCCGAACTGAAGCGTTTGGGGGCAAATCCAAGGGCCACATTCTATCCAATGGCCAACCACAATAGCTGGGACGACGCTTTTGCGGAACCGGAATTGCTCCCCTGGTTGTTTAGCCACGACACGAAATAAACGGCATCATGTTGTAACACCTGGCTACCAATGCGGTCTAATCATTCATAAACACGGTGTGAGATGTCGGTCAAAATGTCAAATAGGGAGAATATCAAGCTGTCGCTGCAATCAATCAGCAGCAACAAGTTGCGTACGTTCCTTACGGCACTGATTATTGCCATCGGCATTACGGCTCTGGTGGGTATCCTCACCTCCATAGATGCCATCAAAAACTCCCTTACCGATTCCTTCTCGGCCATGGGGTCCAACTCCTTCAACATCCGCAACCGTGGACTGAATATACAGATTGGTGGCAGCGGCACCCGGCCCAAGCAATTTCCACCGATCACGTACTATGAAGCGAAAGCCTTCAAAGACGAATTCAATTACCCCGCCGTTGTATCATTGAGCGCCTATGCGTCAACGGGAGCAACTGTAAAATTTAAAAGCGAAGAGACCAATCCGAATATCAATGTGCTCGGTGCGGACGAAAATTACTTGCAAACCGCAGGATATAACCTAAGCATCGGGCGGAATTTTTCGCTCCGCGAGGTCGAATACGGAAGCAACGTCGTCATCGTCGGTTCGGAAATCGTGAAACGGCTCTTTAAGAACAACGAAGACCCTCTTAACCAGGTCATCCGTATCGGAAATTCCCAGTACGCCGTTATCGGGGTACTGGAAGATAAGGGGTCCAGTGCCGGTTTTGGTGGAGATAAAGCCTGTATCATCCCGTTGGTTAAAGCACGTGCGGTGATGGCCATGGGGCGCCCCTCTTATACCATCACCGTAATGGCTGGCAACCCGCAGCAGATTGAAATGGCAATTGGTGAAGCAACGGCACTATTTCGGAATGTCCGCGGGGTAAGGGTAGGGCAGGAAACCAACTTCGAGATTACCAAGAGCGATGCCGTAGCACAAATGCTTATCGAGAGCCTCACCTATGTCACCATTGGTGCAGTGGTCATTGCCTTGATCACGCTGATCGGTGCATCCATTGGTTTAATGAATATCATGCTGGTCTCGGTAACCGAACGTACCCGTGAAATCGGCATCCGAAAAGCGATCGGCGCAACGCCGACCGTTATCCGAAAGCAATTCCTTACCGAAGCGGTGGTCATTTGCCTGATGGGCGGATTCGCCGGGATCTTCCTGGGTATAATGATTGGCAATATACTCGCCGTGGTGATGGGCGCCAGCTTCATCATCCCCTGGAACTGGATTATCCTGGGTGTTGTCGTTTGCGTGGGTGTCGGCATGGTATCGGGATATTACCCCGCTTCTAAAGCATCGCGGCTTGACCCGGTGGAAGCGCTGAGGTATGAGTAACAGATGAGAGAGGCTTGAAAAAACCCTATAATTAGTCAACAACTTCATTGATAAACTTTTTCCACTCGTCTGTCAGTGTATCCTCGTTTAATGTTCCTGTATACACTAATAGGCGGTGACGCACAACTTCCGTCTGATCTTTTTCAATCTTCCAGTCACCTAGTATGGCCCGGCAGGGACCTACTCCTAATTCTCCATCCACACGCCAAGGTAAAGGAAAGTCACGGTTTGACGGATGATCAAACATAGCTATATGCGCTAAATCATCTCGCCCCGGAACCTGAACGCCTACATCTGTCCAGATGGCGCGTTGGGCTTCGGCATCCTGATTCCGTTGACCCGCGGAATTAACGACCTCACCATTCACTCCAGGCGACCACGGCATCCGCAAAAATAATCCGCCAGCGTAATACGAACCAACGGTAATAGTTTCTAATGCCTTGCCCTGCCATTCAAGGTCTAGGACGTACTGTTTTCCTTGCTTTTTCATCGACCAAATTTGCGTTTCCTCAAGAACGGGAATGCCTTCTTCGTCAAGCAAGTTATATGTGATTTTCCATGCTACGTTACCACCTCGGGATTCCAACACACTAGCTCCGACATAATCCCAGTGGCTTTCATCCAAATTTCTGAAGTAATCTCGCTCGTTCATCACGGTAAAACCCCAATAAAGTCCTGTCTGGTGTTTATGATGTTCTGGCCTATACTCCGTTAGGACGCCTTTACCATCGGGCGCTACAATTGGATGTATGTACGGACGAAAGCCCTCCCGGGTGTGGTGAGTCAATAAGGCCGTCTCATTGCCTCTCGCGTAAACAGCAATAGTACCCTCGGCTGCATCTTGGCGGATAGTTAATTGTTGAGCAACGCCATTTGTGACCAATAATAGCTGGAGTAGCGATAATGATAAAAGAAAATTCAGTGATTTCATGTCTTTTTATTTATGCCAGTTTTTTTCTACCGGCTGTTTTTATTTGTTAGCACGTATATTTAACGTTGAAAAACCTCATTTCAACACTGAAATGAGCTAAGGAATTGCAAATGCAACAATTGATTTACCAGGAGGCGTTCCTAACTTTCCTGCGCCCCCAGCAGCAATGACGAGATATTGCTTCCCATCTATCATATATACACTAGGAGTTGCGTATCCTCCTGCCGGCAATTTGTATTCCCACAGCAAAGCACCATTATGCTTGCTAAATGCCCGGATTTTTTCATCTGGAGTTCCCGCAATAAACACAATTTCACCGGCAGTAACGACCGGACCGCCAAAAACTTCTGTTCCGGTGTTCCGGATTCCCATCTTTACCAGCTCAGGATACTCACCCAACGGAACCTTCCACAGGATTTCCCCTTTTGCGACGTCAACGGCAATAAGCTGCCCCCATGGCGGTTTAATGGCTGGGAACCCCATATGGTCCACAAAGAATCTGGCGCGATTTATGTATTGGGGGGTTGTCGTTTTCCAGTCTCCGCCAGACCCCGTACCACTCCACACAGGCTCGTTTTCCGAACGGTCAGTTGGCACCACGTCGACTGTGCGCTTAGCCGTTGTGCTGTCATTCAGGTAGGCGATTATACTGTTTATTTCGTCATCAGAAAAGTTAGGGAATGCTGGCATTTCTCCATAACCGTTTCTCAAAAGCTGTTTCACTTCACTACCGTTTCGTTTCAAATTGGTTAAAGGAGGGAATGGTGGATTGCCTACTTTATCGATGCCGTGACAGTGTGCACAGTTGGTATTATATATCGCTGCACCCTGCTGAACCGAGGACATTTCTATTGTGGGATTATCGGGAGCTATCGGAGTAAGGGTATGCACAGTCGGGAGCTCATTGACCGCAACGAAAACCACATTTGTGGCAGGGTCATAAGCACCCCCTGGCCACTCCACTGACCCGTGTATTCCCGGTGTTGTGATAGTTCCTTCCACGCTTGCTGGCGTGTATACTGGTCCGGTTCTATACTTTTTGAACTGCTCAAGTACGAACGCATGGGATTCAGGCGTGATATCCGTTATATCTGATTCATACATAGCTGTTCGGACCAATGGAGGTGGTTTTATAGGCCACGGTTGCGTGGGATGGGGTTGTTCTCCCGGCACCCCCTTAAATGATGGCACCGGCATTTCCACTACTGGAAACACGGGGTTTCCAGTATCGCGGTCAAGAATAAACATAAAGGGAACTTTGCCCATTTGAACGACAACGTCTTTTGTTCCTTCATCAGTTGTGGTCGTAACCAGCATTGGCGATGGAGGTAAGTCATAGTCCCAAATGTCATGATGAATAACTTGATAGTGCCATATCCGTTCACCGGTTGTTGCGTCGAGCGCCAAGACGCAATTTGCAAACAGGTTCTCCCCTTTTCTGGAGCCGCCGTAGATAAAATCTCCGGCAGCAGAACCAGTAGAAGCGAATACCCAGCCCCGTTCTTCATCGACCGTCAATCCTCCCCAAGGGTTAGCAGCACCGTACCGCATGTCATGTTCCCATTCCCAGGTGTCATATCCAAATTGTCCTGGCAACGGGATAGTATTGAATATCCATTCAAATTCACCCGTCAAAGCATTGTATGCCCTTATATCTCCCGGCGTCGCGGAGTTTCCTTCATGCTGGCGCCCTGGGATAATCAGGTAGTCTTTGTAAACCACTCCTTGTGTCGTGATTTCAATGTCTGCGATTTCTGGGGCAACGGGAAGATCATGACGTAGATCGATAAACTTGCTTCCTTCAACTTGACCAAACGGCTCAATCAGTTTACCTGTTTCCGCGTCCACCGCATAAACTCGATCTTTCACAGAATTGAAAATCCGACGATTATTCCCATTTCTATCTTCCCAATAAACGAGACCTCGGGATCGGCTACGGATAACTGTTCCGTCATTGTACTCGGCCGGGTCGAATACCCACACTTCTTCTCCTGTAGCCGCATCCAAGGCGACTGTCTTCATGCTTGGAGTGTTGAAATACAGCAATCCATCCACGATGATGGGATTGCTGTATATCCCGGGGCTTTCCGGTTCACCCTCGTACTGATATTCCCAAGCCTTTTTGAGCAAATGAACATTTTCGGCATTGATCTGGTCGAGTTCCGAGTATTGGGTTGCCTTTTTATCTCCACGATATATTCCCCAATCGTTGAAATTCTCGAGTCTGCTGACCTCATTAACGGCTTGGTTGTCTCCCCCTCCTTCTTTTTTTCTTTGACACCCGAACAGGAAAATGACAAATAAAATTGAGTTGATACAAAGGGTAAACACTTTTAAGTGAGTCATGTGACCTATTTTTTGCAGTTTTAACATATAATTTATCAAAGGGACGGCTTGTGTTTTTTGTTCAATACCCTTGGTTTTGCAATAAAACAGATGTGCCCTCTTTTACTGAGAGATCAATTTGTCGTTGAGGGACTGGCCAAATTTCGTGTTGTCCTACCGAAAAAGACTTATCTCTCAGGTGCTCCATGACCGCGCCTTCCACCTGAAAGTACCTGTTCAACGTTTCGCCTGCGATACCCCACCTTACCAAATCGAAGAATCGGTAACCCTCCATTGCCAACTCAATACGTATTTCATGCTGAATGGCCTTTCTTGCGTACTCACGCGTTGGAAAGTTCTCCGCGTACAATTCCACCTTGTAGTTTGCGGCGGGGCTACCGTCGTCAAATCGCACTACTTCAGATTGCTTTGCCCGATTGCGGATGAGGTTTACGAGCCGTGTGGCTTCGGCGAGTGTCCCAACCTCTGCTTCGCACTCGGCTAGCCAAAGAATAACGTGGCTTAACTTGAACTTGCGATAGTTGTTTGCATTGAGGAACGGCCGGCCGGAGGTGCTGGACAAACTGCCTTGCTCGGACTTCTTAAACATCGCCTTTTTGTTGATATATGGTCCACCATTGCTCACATTCCTAATCCACGTGTCACCTTGATGCACGCCCCAATCAAGATAAGGAACCCCTGGACGACCAAAAGAATGATCGAGGCGAGGATCCACTGGTGCAGTATAAAGAACAGATGAGCCCGTAGATGAGTGAGGCAAAATATCATCGGCGGAATAATCATCATCAAGTAGTGGGAGCCCTGCGTCATTTACCCGATAAGCGCTGACCAAACTATGAGAGGGTTGATAAAATCCACTTGAGCCCATAAAATGGGGGCCATTAATACCATCGCCCAGCCCAGCATTTGGGGAACCGCCGAAACCGTCATTTACGGCATACTGAATTTCAAAAATGGACTCAGCGTTGTTGTTATAGGCGATCATATAATTCATTTCGTAACTGGGCATGAGTGAAAAACCGCCATTACGATAAACATCCTCTAGCAGTACTTTCGCTTCTGCGAATTTCTGCTGGTGCAGGTAGACTCTTGCAAGGTACGTTTTGGCTGCCCATTGGGTTGGTCGGCCTTTGTCCTCCCAAACGAGCGGAAGGTTATCTTTAGCAAACTCCATATCTGCTTCTATTTCGGGCCAAAGAAGGCGATCATTTGGTACATGGCTTGGATTTTCGGTGTGTATGTCAATAAATGGAACTTTGCCGTGGATAATGGTCAGTTCAAAATAAAAATGTGCTCTGAGGAAGCGCGCTTGAGCCTCCGCTTGGCCTCGTTCAATCTCAGTCATGTCCTGCGCCCTCGTGATTGCACGGAGTACCTCATTAGTCCGCGAAACACCGTCATACAAGACAGCCCAATGTTGGGCAACATATAAGTTTTCTGCATCGGCAAAAAAACCTTCAATCATGTTGATCTGGCTCTGGTCTCCGGGATTCGACCCTTTATAGGCGTCGTCGGAAGCCACTCCACCCCACACCCAATTGGTTACTGCGCTGGCCCACCCATCACCTGTTCGTCCATTAACTCCATCAAGTACGGCATAAGCGCCAATCAGTAAAGATTCCACCCCCTCTTGGGAGGAAAAAGACTCTTCATAGCCCTGCCCTTTTGGCTTTATTTCAAACCACTTCTCAGAGCATGAATTAAAAAAAACAACGATGACGATCAGTATGGTGTTTAATAACTTTTTCATGAGATTTTTAATTTATAAATAGGGTTATAAGTTTAGATTGACACCGAGCATAAACGTTTGCGAGGTCGGGTAGACACCGCCATCAACACCCATATGCCTGTCGTTTCCGATGCTTACTTCAGGGTCAAGTCCGCTGTATTGCGTGATGGTAAACAGGTTGTTTGCCTGTGCATATATACGAAGCCCTTTTAGATTCATGCGTTGGGAGAGCCCTTTCGGCAGACTATACCCAATTTGTAAATCCTTCATCCTGAAATAAGAGGCATTTTCTACAAAAAACGAAGATGGCTTTTGCATCGGTGCATCTTCCCGGATGGCTATGGGTACGGTTATGGTTTCTCCATTTGCGTAACGTTCAGGAGTCCAAGATTCATAAAGCCGCTCCTTTTTACGGTTTCCTTCAAATAAATTGAAAAGGGTCCACCGATTCACGTAATTGATTACGTTGTTACCAATAACCCCTTGGAAGAACAAGGTCATATCCCAATTTTTATAGCGCAAATCAACATTCAGCCCATAAGAAAGATCTGGATGAGGGCTTCCAATAAAAGCCCGATCATCGGGTGTTATCTTGCCGTCCCCATTTACATCGCGATACTTAAGCACTCCCGGGCGGCTATAAGCATCAAACCCGTTTATGTCGGGATTATATTTCGGATGGGCCGCTACTTCTTCCGCCGTGTTGAAAATTCCATCGACAACGTAGCCATAGAAAGAAGATATCGGCTGGCCTCCGACCGACGCTGTGTAGACTTCTTCGCGTAGGCTGTTCCCAAACCTGATTTCATTCGGGTTTTCATTTAGCCGAACGACCCGATTTCTATAGTGGGAGAGATTTGATGTGACTTTAAATTGGAAATCTTCTCCGATTCGATCGTTATAACTCAAAATCAAATCAATCCCCCTATTTTCCATCTCACCGATATTGACGGAAGGGAGCTCCAACCCACCCCAAGTATCTGGTCGAGAGTCGGGGTAAAGCATGTTGGTAGTAGACCGACTAAATACATCGAGATTAACTTCCAATTTGTAGTTTAATAGTGAAATATCGATCCCGATATTGGAAGTCGTCGTCGCTTCCCATTTAGCATCAGGATTACCTAACGTGTATTTATGGAACCCTGCTTGTGAACTGGTATTACTTGATCCCGTAATGTTATAGTATGATGCGGATCCGTTTGCCCGGTAAGTACTGTAAGAATTATAGTTACCAACATTGTCGTTCCCGTTTTTTCCCCAACCAACGCGCAGTTTCAGGTCATTTATGAAACCCACCTGATCTAGAAAAGCCTCTTCAGATATCCGCCATCCTGCGGAGATAGCGGGAAATGTTCCCCATCGATTCGATGCTGAGAATCTTGAAGAAGCATCCCTTCGGATCACCCCTTCGACCAAGTATTTTCCTTGAAAATCGTAGTTTACTCTACCGAAATAGGAAAAGAGCCTCCATTCATCGAAGCTACCCCCGTTGGTAAAATCTTTTTCTCCCGCGTTCAGCACCATATAGTCGACGTCGGTAAATGCGAATGTAGACCGAGCTGCATTGAAAAATTCATTTTTGTTGCTCAGTGCTTCAGACCCTAACAGCACGCTAACATTGTGTTCGCCAAATGTATTTACATAATTAAGCGTGTTCGCCCAGTTGTATTGTAATCCGCCACTATGACTTTCGTTGAGTCTGCTAATGTAGTTGGTCTGGACATATTCAGGATTCATCAGGGTTCTGTCTTTACCGCGGTTGGTGATATAGTCTATTCCGAGCAGTGATTTTAGTGTTATATTCTCTCCTAACTTAACTTGCACGTGAGTATTCGCGAGTATGCGGCCGATCTTCGAGAAATCATCTTTGTCGCGATAAAGTGTCGCCAGCGGATTCTGTCCATTTCCTGTACCGGGAACTTGGCTTCCGGCAAAATTCCCTCTGATATCGTAAACCGGAATGATCGGATGCATTCGATGTGCCATTGCGACGGGATTGTATTCATCATTGTTTCCAAAACCTGTTCGATCTGTATACGTTGCACCCAGGTTCTGACCTACCTCAAGCCAATCCGTTACCTCCAATACAGAATTCATGCGAAGAGCAAAACGTTCGAACTGTGTGTGTCTCGCGATGCCTTGCTGATCCATATATCCAGCTGAAATAGCATAGGTTGCTCGTTCACTACCACCACTCACCGAGAGGTTATATTCTTGTATAGGTGCTACAGTAAAAATCTCGTCATACCAGTTAGTTCCCGACTTATTCGCACGGGTAATACCGTAATAGGGTTGAGGATAACTATAAAGGCTTTCGTCTACTTCGCCTTCCATGCGTCTCGCAGGAAATATATAGTCGGGGATCGTCGGATTTTCTCCATAACCGTATTGCAGGTCTCCCCATCCGGGGCTCTCTGGTGTAAGGCCGTTATTCCGGTTCTCCAGCCACAACAGTTCACCCAACTCCTGGGTGTTAAGTAAGCTTAATTGGTTAGCCGCACGCTGCAAACCGTAACGAGCGTCGAAGCTAAATGTCGGCTCTCCTGCTTTTCCTTGCTTGGTTGTGATTACTATAACACCGTTAGCAGCTCTGGACCCATAGATAGCGGAAGATGACGCATCTTTAAGAACAGTCATCGATTCAATATCGTTCGGGTTAATGTTTGCTAATCCACCGGTGGTAGGTACGCCATCGACCACATACAATGGGTCGTTATTATTTATCGATCCAATTCCTCTTACCCGTACGGCCGCTACTCCTCCAGGGGAGTTATTTCCGGTAACTGTTACACCAGCGACACGGCCCTGTAAGCGTGCTGCGGCATCTCCCGTCGGAACAGCTCTAAGCTCGTTTTCATTAACTGAGGCCACGGCACCGGTCAATGTTTTACGTTGCTGCGCTCCATATCCGACTACTACTACTTCATCCAAATTGCTCATCGAGGCATTGAGAGACGCATCAATGACATTTGAAGAACCGATCGGTACCTCCAAGGTGGTGTAGCCAACGATGGTAAACACCAAAATTTGGCCGCTTTGTGTCACCCCAAGACGGTAGCTACCTTCTACGTCCGTGGTGGTAGCTGTTGTCGTTCCTTTTAGACTTACAGTTGCCCCTTGTAGGGGCGCGCCATGTTCGTCGACCACTCGCCCGGTTATTTCCCGCTGACGAGACAATCTTAATTTGCTATCATGTTGTTTGTTTCCCTGCGTTCTTTTTTTGATCAAGACAGTCCTGTTTTCAACCTCATATGTAAACGGTTGATCCGAGAAACACGCTTCCAGCACTTCATACATCGACGCATCATGGAAATCTAGATCTACGGGTTTCATGTCTTGAAGGTTAGTGCTATTATAAAGAAAGTCATATCCGGTTTGCCTTTGTATCTCTTCCATAACCTGCGTTATAGAGGTTCTCTTTACCTGGATAGTGACTTTCTGTGCATACCCCTTCGCTCCAAGTTGCAAGCTGAACGTGGTCAACAAAACAAAGACGAGCTTCATAGTCAAAAATAGTTTTAGGACAAATTGCCGCTCTTCGCAGCAAAATCTAATAGAAGTTTTATACATTTGGTAATGTGTTTGGTTATTAACTAGTTCTATATTCAGGAATTTCAATGGCCAGCATTTATGCCGGTAGCGCCGCGAACGCTTCCGGCTTTTTTGACGCCCTTCGCCTATATGCGCTTATTTCATGACAACTACCCTCCCTTCATTGATTTCAAACCGTATAGGAGCGAGTTTTTCTAGATTTTGAAACAATTGCGTGAGTCCTTTGAAGCGTTGAAATGTGCCCGTAAATCTATCGTCGAACTGTCCTTGATATTCTACTGTATCAATGTCATACCACCGCGAAATCTGCCCTATAATTTCCGGAATTGTCGCCTGCTCAAATCGGAAATACCCGCTTTTCCAAGCTGTAGCGGTACGAACGTCTACTTCTCTCTGATCTATCTCGCCGGTTTTGCCGTCAACCACCGCCTGCTGCCCGGGCCTTAGCCTCACTTGACTTCCTTCTTTTGAGACATTTACCGCACCCTCCACCAGCGTCGTTATTGTCTGTCGATCGTCGTTGTATGCCGAAACGTTGAAATGGGTGCCAAGGACTTCAATAGTACTGCCGTTGGCGTCTACTTTGAACGGTTTGGAAATGTCTTGGGCCACTTCAAAGTAGGCCTCCCCATTCAAAAAGACGGCACGTTCGTCTCCGGCAAAAACCACCGGATACCGTATAGACGAACCGGTATTCAGCCATACTTTGGTTCCATCGGGCAACATTAATTGGTAAGAATGTCCTTTAGGAGTGCTGAAGGTGTTAAATTTGCTTCCGCTGTTGGAAACGTCGGCGTACCGTCCGTCGTATATGATACTTCCGTCTTCCCCACGCCGAATGCTTACGCCTGACTCAAGCGCCATCACGCCGTCAACCGAATCTCCCCATACGATTTTCCGGCCGTCTGCAAGGGTAAGGATCGCCTGGTTGTGGTCGGGCAAAAGGATATCTTGTTTTTGTGCCGTGTGCGTAGGATTATCCGACCTGTTGTCTGTTATGGAAAAGTATACGAAAAAGCTTACAGAAACAAACACCGCTAACACAGAAGCGATGCGGAGCCACGTGATACCGCGGTTGCCACCATAACCCGTGGCGCTGCTTTCGGACAATGGTTCCCTCTCCTGTAAATCAGCCAACAACCGATTATAAATATCTTCCTTCTGGCCCTTATCAAGAACAACCTTTGGTCCGTCAAATTCCAGTGCCTTGTCTATTGCACCAGAAACCTCCCTCGGATTACCTTTATCCAAATAAGCCAGAAGATCCTCGCAGTCCTCACGTGTAATGGTGTTGCCGAAGTACTGGGCTAATAATTGAACCAATCGGTCGTTATCCATCGCTTTCTTTAGTGTTTATAATTTGCGCCCTTTGCCAGGTGCTTTATAGATAGAACACAGAAACGTGGGAGGGGGACTAGTTCGAGTGCGTCTTTTTTGAGTGGCGTCTCTTTAGCTCCTTAACAGGAAAACAGCAGTGCTAAGAAATACGCGTATCCCGACTGACTGAGTGTGGTTCTCAGCGTTTTTATCGCTTGCACCATATGGTTTTTCACCGTATTTGGAGAAATGCCGAGTCGCTGGGCAATTTCTTTGTGTGTAAGGCCTTCTTCACGACTCAACTTGAATATTAATTGTTGCTGTTTCGGAAGTCGTGATATCGCCCGCTGTGCCTGTTGCTCCAGTTCTTCTGCGACAAGTCGTTCTTCCGGCGCGTTGCCAGCAATTTCAATAGTCGACATCAACCGTTCAAACAACATCGCGGACTTTCGGATTTCCCTAAGCTTGTTGAGACATAACCGCTTGGTAATTACATACAGGTACAGCCATATGTTTCCATCCTTGTCTAGGCCCTCACGGTTCAGCCATAACTTCAAAAACACATCCTGCACGATTTCTTCACTCCACGCCGTATCCTTCAGAAAACGAAATGCTAACTGATACACTTGTTCACTATGGCAATCATACAAAGACCGGAAAGCGATCTCGTCACCGCCTATCAGTCGACGGATAGTGGATGAATCAATGAAAGACATGAAGGTAAGTTTATAACTGCTTATTGCGCTACAAACCTACTATAAAATTGTAACAAAAAGAAAGAAACTTCCACGCAGGTTACCACCCGATCCCATAATCTTCGCCGTTGTTGCTGCTTCCGCCCCACAATGAACCGTGCTCCTGGTCGATGAAAATCGCGTTTATCGGCCCACTGGTCCGGTTACCACGTTGCACCGAATACCCCATGGCTTTCAGTTTTTCCACTTCCTCCTCGGAGGTCTCCCGGCTTACCAGGATACTCCCAATCCGCGGTATACGGTCCGACACCTGTGTGCCACCAAGCGACAGCCATAATTGGTTGCTGTTGATGTTTGCCGCTTCGGTAGCCTGTTGCACCGTCATTCCAAACTCAACCATGTTGAGGAAAAATTGCAGCAGGTTTTGTTCCTGCGTATCGCCGCCCTGCACCGCGAACGAAAGGTAGGGTTTGCCGTCTCTCAGTGCCATCGACGGGGTGAGGGTAACACGGGGGCGCCTACCCGGTGCCACAACATTATAGGGGTCAAGTATGGAATCGAGCACAAAACTCTGCATCCGCTGGCTCATTCCGATGCCGGTTTCTCCGGCAATGCAAGCGGGTAGCCATCCACCGCTCGGTGTAATGGAAACCACCCATCCGTCGGCGTCGGCAGCTTCCACGGTTGTCGTACCTCGCCAAAGCCGGTCGTTATATAAGCTATCGGCAGTGGCTGCGCTAGCATAATCGAAAGCTATCGAATCTGTTAACTGCGAAACGGCGTCGTGGCTGGGCATGAAATGCTCCAGCTTCTGCAAGCCGGCCGTATCTGAAAGCAATCGCTCACGCTCCTTAAGGAGCGACGTATACGGGTTCGTACCGCCCTCGAAGGGGTAAGGATCGCCGGGGTGGAAAACGATGTTGCGGTCCGGGTCGATTAGCTTGGCCCGCTCCTGTGCGTATGCTTTGCTCAACAGTCCTTTTATGGGTGTATAGGGCTCAAAATACGGATCCCCATAATAGAAATCCCGATCGGCAAATGCCAAGCTCATCGCCTGATAAACGGTGTTCATATACGCGGCCGAGTTATAGCCCATGGACTTCAGATCCACCCCCTCAAGCATGTTCAACGCTTGTAAAAGCGCGGGGCCCTGGGTCCATTCACGCAACTTGTAGACATCGATGCCTTTATAATCGGTTACCAGCGGCTCTTCTTCAATGGGTTTCCAGTTGGCTAGATCGTCCATGGTAAACAGCCCGCCCTGTTCCTGGCTTCCCCGCACAATCTCTTCCGCGATATCTCCCTTGTAAAACCGGTCATAAGCGGCCATAATGGCTTCCTCCCGTGTTTTGCCCTGCGCTAGCGCTTGCTCTTCGGCTTCTACAAGCTTCTTCAGCGTTGCCAGCAGATCTTCCTGGACAAATATTTCCCCCGGATGTGGCGCTTCGCGCTCTTCTCCCAAATGGGGCAGGAACACGGCTTTGCTATATGGCCACTCCTTGATACGCTCTTTTCCACGCTCGATACTGTTGGCGGTCTGGGCATCGATGGCATAGCCAGCAGCCATTTCCATCGCAGGTGCCAGCACTTCTGCCAGGCTCAGCTTCCCGTACTGGGCTAACATGTAACAGAGTCCTCCGGGTGTGCCCGGTGTAACGGCCGCCAATGGGCCATATTCGGGCGGAAAAGCATACCCTTTGTCTTTGAAAAATTCGGGGGTTGCTCCTGTCGGGGCTACGCCCAACGCGTTGATGGCTATCACTTTTCCCGTTTTGGGATTATGGATGAGCGCCTGCGTCTCGCCGCCCCAGCTCAGCACGTCCCACATGGTACAGGTTGCTGCGAGCATGGCACAGGCTGCATCCACGGCGTTGCCTCCACGATCGAAAACCAGCGCGCCGGCGGTGGCAGCCAGCGGTTTGCCCGTTACCGCCATCCAGTGTTTGCCGTGTAAGGGTGGCTTTTGGGTGCGCTGGGCCATGGCTGTGCCGGAAAGGATTGCACACAGAAAAACTAAAAAGAGCTGATGTTTCATTTTTAAGGCGTTATATTTGATTTAAAAGTAGGGTTTATCCGTTAAAACCAGCAGTGTTCGTTTGTAAATTGTTGGTTAGATAGAAGGGTTGGCCAATAAGCGGTTGCTTTTGGTTAAAAAACGGTTTTGCAAGATCGGAAAACGGTTAGCCGGTGGCTATACCGGCAGATAATCCTTCAAAAACTGCCCGGTATGCGTATCGGCTTTCCGCGCCATCTCTTCCGGTGTTCCTTCAAACGTCAGCTCACCACCTTTTTCGCCTCCTTCGGGACCAATATCAATGATCCAATCGGCACTTTTTATCATGTCCATATTGTGCTCGATGACCAGGATGCTGTTCCCATGGGCAATCAGTGCGTCAAACGATTTCAGCAGCTTCCTGATGTCGTGGAAATGCAACCCGGTGGTGGGCTCATCAAAAATAAACAGCGTGCTTTTACTATTATTGCCCTTGATAAGGAAGGAAGCCAACTTGATACGCTGTGCCTCGCCGCCCGACAAGGTGCTGGACGACTGGCCCAGCTTGACGTAACCCAACCCCACATCAGCCAACGGCTGCAGTTTCGCCATGATCTTTGGCTGGTCCGCAAAGACGGCCAGCGCCTCTTCCACACTCAGGTCGAGGATGTCCGAAACGTTCTTTTCCTTCCAGGTGACATCCAACACATGCGTTTTAAACCGCTTGCCACCGCATGCCTCGCAAGGCAGCACGATATCGGCCATAAACTGCATCTCGATTTTCACCTCCCCTTCGCCCTGGCAAACATCGCAACGCCCCCCCTCCACATTGAAGGAAAACGCTGCCGGTTTCAAACCGGCGGCTTTAGCGGCCGGCTGCGCACTGTAGAGCGCGCGGATTTCATCCCATGCTTTCACGTAGGTTACCGGATTAGAGCGCGACGAACGTCCAATCGGGTTCTGGTCGACCAGCTCGACCTGTTCGATCCGCTCAATGTCGCCGTCAATCCCATCGTAGAGGCCGGTCTGCTCGCCTGAATAGTTGCCAAGTGCTTTCTGCAATGCCGGGTATAGGATGCGCTTCACAAGAGAAGTTTTGCCCGACCCCGATACGCCGGTCACGACCGTAAACACGTTAAGTGGAAAACGGACGTCAATACCCTTAAGGTTATTCTCACGTGCCCCTTTTATCCTGATCGCGTCGTGCCATTTACGCCTACTGGCAGGCACGGCAATCCGTTCCTTGCCACTTAAGTATCTGCCGGTGAGGCTATCGTCATCACGCAAAATGTCGTTATAACTTCCTGCAAAAACCAACGCCCCCCCATTTACCCCTGCTTCAGGCCCAATATCAATCAAATGGTCTGCCGCTTGCATCATCTCTTGTTCGTGCTCCACCACCAGCACCGTGTTGCCTACGTTGCGCAGCGATTTCAATACACCGATAAGCCGCTGCGTATCACGTGGATGAAGACCGATGCTTGGTTCATCTAATACATAGATAGACCCCACCAACGAGCTGCCCAGCGAGGTGGCCAAGTTGATGCGCTGTGACTCGCCACCGGAGAGCGTATTCGATAGCCGGTTCAACGTGAGATAGCTTAGTCCCACGTCCGTAAGAAACTGCAGGCGATTGCCTATTTCCACGAGAAGCCGCTTGGCTATCTTCGCTTCATTTTCGGTTAGTTCAAGTTGCCGGAAAAACATCAGCGCTGTATCCAACGGCATCAATACGACATCAGCGATGGATTTGCCGTTTATCTTTACGTACGTCGCGTCTTTGCGAAGGCGTGTACCGTTGCACTCCGGACAGTTGGTCTTCCCCCGATACCGGGAAAGCATCACCCGGTACTGGATCTTATACGTTTGCTCCTCCAGCTCAACAAAAAACTGGTTCAACCCGCGGAAGTGGCTGTTTCCCGTCCAAAGCAATTCCTGTTGCGCCGGAGTCAGATCGGCAAAAGCACGATGTATGGGAAAATCGAACTTCGTGGAAGTGCGGACAAGCTGCTGTAGCCATTCGCCCATTTTTTCGCCCCGCCACGGCGCGATGGCTCCATCATATACCGACCGGCTTTTGTCGGGAACCACCAAATCGGGGTCGATGCCGATGACCCGTCCATAGCCTTCGCATCGCTTACACGCACCATAAGGATTGTTGAAACTGAAAAAATTGGGAATAGGTTCCTCAAACGTGATGCCGTCTAACGCAAAACGATCCGAAAACGTATGCACCGCCTGGTTCTCTTCGACGTAGCAGTCGCCCTTTCCTTCAAAAAATGCCGTCTGCACCGAATCCGCGATCCGGTTTACCGTGTCTTCTTCTCCGTCTACCGTAATCCGATCGATGACGATGAGCAGGTCGCCGGCTTCGGCTATCTTGTTTTCGAGCGCCGCGTCTTCCAACAGCGATTCTATTTTCTGTAGGGTGCCTTGGTAGATGACCCGTACAAAGCCCTTCTGCAACAAAATCGCCAACTCTTCTTTCAACCTGCGGTTATTGCTGGGGTGCAACGGTGCGCTGATTGTTGCTACGGCGCCGGCCGGCAACGCGGTTACAAAACTGGTCACCGAGGTAACCGTATCCTTTGTTACTTCGTTACCCGATACGGGCGAGTAGGTTCTCCCGACGCGCGCATAGAGCAGCTTCAGGTAGTCGTATATTTCCGTTGAGGTTCCCACCGTTGAGCGGGGGTTACTGGTGATAACACGTTGCTCGATAGCGATGGCCGGGGCTATGCCTTTGATGTAATCGACCTCCGGCTTGCTCATTCGCCCCATAAACTGCCGGGCATAAGCCGACAGGCTCTCCACATATCGGCGCTGACCTTCGGCATACAGTGTATCAAAGGCCAAGGAAGACTTTCCCGAGCCCGACATACCGGTGATGACGACCAGCTTATTTTTCGGAATAGCTACGTCTACATTTTTCAGGTTGTGTACACGTGCGCCTTTGATAATGATGTGGGTCTTGGGATCGAGCGTTGCTATATTCATATGCGTAAATCACCCCGCGGGTGACGAATGCGGGGGCACACAAAAGTACGGATAATTTTTTTAGTATCAAGCGGCTAAACCGGGGCTACCGCCCCAATATTTCCTGCACCGGTTGTCCGATATTACCATTCGGTTCTTCGATGTGTAGCAAAGCAGCAATGGTCGGCGCAATATCGGTCATGTGCGTCTCCCGGTTGGTCGTGCCATGCTTGATGCCCCAACCCATCATCAGGAAGGGAATATGAGCGTCGTAAGATGCCCATGTGCCGTGCGTGGTACCCCTTGAGCGGGGAGATCCGCTATACCATTGGGGCTCAAGGATAATCTGGATGCAGCCACTGCGCTTGGGGTTATAGCCGTTGACAATACGTTCCCGTATACGCTCAGGGATACTGGATGCGCCGGCCTTTTCCATATCCGTTACGAAGGCAACACCTTCCAGCGTACGTAAAAACTTAATCGCCCGATCTTTGATGTCGTCCTCGTCCAAATCGTTCGCGCGGATGGTTTCGTAATCGAGGTGTACCTGATAGTTCATCAGGCTACGCACGATCTTCTCTTGCCCGAACTCCTTTTCCAGCAGGTCATTAAGGCCTGAAAGGGCATTGCGTTCATCGAAGTAGCCGGCATTTCCGCGTTTATCCATAAAGAACAAGGGGTTGTGGGAGGCCCCGTGATCGGCGGTAAGGAATACCGTATATTCGCCCGCCCCCACCTGATCGTCAAGATACGCGAAAAACGCTTCCAGTTCCTTATCGAGCCGCAGATAGGTATCTTCGATCTCAATGGCATTAACCGAAAATTGGTGACCAACATAATCGGTCGATGAGAGGCTCACGCATAGGAAATCGGTCACATTTTCGGGGTTGTGCCCCAATTGCTCATGGCTGATGGCCGCCTTGGCGAGGTCCAGTGTAAACGTATTGCCAAACGGCGTAGTACGAATCAGTCCCAAGCCATTGTCTTTGACCAGGGCACCCAGCTTTTTGGGAAATACGGGCGCGTCTTCACCGCGGAAAGTCGCCTCGTAGTTGTTATCGTCTTCGATGCTCTGCACATACGTATCAATGGGGTAGAGTGTATTCCAGTCTTGTTGCAGGTACTTCTCGGCCAGCTTCTGTGCATTGAACTGCTTTACCCACGCAGGCAATTCCTGCATGTAGAAGGTACTCGAAACCCAGTCGCCCGAACCGCCCTCAAACCAATACGCCGCGTCAGCGAAATGCCCTGCGGGCAGGATACCCCCGCGGTCTTTGATCGCTATGCCAATCACTTTCGAACGGAAGTTGGTCGCGAGCTTGAGCTGGTCGGTGATGGTCGAGACGAGCAGGTTACGGGGCGACTGCTTACCCGCGTCCGAAGCTGTTCCCACACCATTCACGTTGTCATCCTGCGTGCAATACATCCGCTGCCCGGTCTGCTGGATGATAAAGTCGTTGCCTGCGATACCGTGTATGGCGGGAACGCTTCCAGTGTACACCGTGCTGTGGCCGATGGCCGTGTACGTGGGGACGTAGGGAATATACGTATTCTCACAGGAGAAGCCCTCACTCAGCAAACGCTTGAACCCGCCTTCACCATAGCGTTCGTAAAAACGATACAGGTAGTCCCAACGCATCTGGTCAACCATAAGCCCGACAACGAGCTTTGGCCGCTCAACGGGTTTCTGTGCACCAGCATGGCCTACCAATAAACCCAATGCCAGCACAGCTAAAAATAATTTCTTCAATGTCATCGTGTATCTTGTTGAAATGGACACCCGTGATTTGACGGGTATTGCGCGACTAATTTACCAATTCCTGATGCGAAATCGCAGACGAAATGTAATAAACCTGTTGCGCAACAGGTTGTCATATCCGTAGGATTAGTCCCCAGTTTGCATAGTCTGCCTGTACGCCATGCAAATTGAGGGTGGTCTGAATCCCAATATTCGGTGTAAAGAAATAGCGGGCACCTGTTACCCAATACCATTTGATGTTGTGATAATTCCGATAATGCAGGTACTTGCCATACATGGCATTAATAACGATAGGCCCCATCGTGATATCTGCTCCCACGGCTATCCCCCACCGAATTGGATCGAGCGACGAGCCGTAATATTGGAAGGTCTCGTCAAACCGGTCGGGATCAAACACCGTATGATAGTAGACCATATGTGAGCCCGCTTTGAGACTGATTGCCCGGTTGAGGTAAAAATTGTACCCGGCATACAACCCGGACCGGAAGAACTTGCCATGGCGATCGCGATATCGGCCCCGCACGCCGGCTCCAAACCAAAGCTCGGCGTTGTTTCCTTCAATGTGGCCGTATTCTTCCGGCTTATCCGCACGTGCATCACTGTCGCCAATTGCCGTTTTTACGCCGATGGAGCTTGTAAGCGTATTCCAACCGCCATTCGGCACCACGACGCCTCCGTTTGAATAATGTTGGATGTGGCCACCTGCCACGAGGCTGGTGTTCGCGCTAACCGGTACTTCGAGGCTAAGTTCGCCGGTAATCATCAGATTGACGTGGCTACCGATGGTAGACGTTGCCGGCTGTGTAAAGATATTCTCGGTAATGTACGCCAGGCCGAGTCCGGGCGTAGCCAGCAGCCTGGCTTTACCCAGCTGCAAAAGCTGCAGGTCAACTTCCGCCAAAGCTCCAAAAGCCTGTCCGCCGGAATAAGCAACTCCGTCCACAAGTTCTTTCATGTGGTTCAGGTTATGCCAGGTTACGCCAAACGAAAGGCTTTTGGCGTTCAAAATCCGTGTCCATTCCTTGCCGTTATGCGCCACATTCTTGTCGTAGCTGAGGTGCAGGCCATACAGGTAGTTGTCCTTTCGGTTGGGGTTGTCAGCATTGACATCCACACCATACTGTGCTTTTACGGATATCGCGTGTTTCGATCGATCCAACTGGGCCCATACGGTACCGGGTTGCATCATGGCGAACCATAACAATCCGAGCATCAGGATTGATTGTGGTGTGAATAGGGTAAATCTGGATACGGTAAAAAGGTAAATCATTGGAATAACAGTTTGCAAGCGCTATCAAATCAGTGCCCCCGCAAACATAACGATTTACCCAGAATTTTTTAACCCGCTAAGCTGTCTGTTTTTCGACTTATGGCCATCTTCAACACTGCGGCTTCAATGGCCTTGCTATCATAGCCGCATTGTGCCCACAGTTCATGCTGTTCACCGTGTTCGACAATCGTATCCGGAATACCCAGTCGAACAACGGTGGCCTCATAACCATGGTCGGCCATAAATTCCAATACCGCACTTCCCATCCCGCCCTGCACACAACCGTCTTCAACGGTAATGATTTTCTTGAACTTGCCAAAAACCTCGTGCAGCAATTCCTCATCCAGCGGCTTCACAAACCGCAGGTCGTAATGCGCCGGAAATATGCCCTCCTCATTGAGCGCCATGCGTGCGGTGACCACTTCATTGCCAATATGGCCGATGCTCAACAGGGCAAGCTCCTCGCCATCGCACAACTTACGTCCTTTACCAACACTTATCGACTGGAACGTTCGCCGCCAATCTGGCATCACGCCCTGCCCGCGTGGGTATCGGATAACAAACGGGCCCATTCCATCTTGCTGCGCGGTGTACATCAGGTTGCGCAATTCTTCCTCGTTCATCGGCGCCGATACGGTAAGGTTGGGAACGCAGCGCATGTATGCCAAATCATAAGCACCGTGGTGTGTAGGGCCGTCGGCACCGGCTATCCCGGCCCGATCGAGGCAAAACACCACGTGCAGGTTCTGAATGGCCACATCGTGTATCACCTGATCATAGGCCCGTTGCATAAAACTCGAATAGATATTGCAAAAAGGCACCATTCCCTGCGTAGCTAATCCGGCAGAAAACGTGACCGCATGCTGCTCGGCAATCCCCACGTCAAACGCGCGGTTGGGCATGGCTTTCATCATGATGTTCATGGATGAGCCTGACGGCATAGCCGGTGTAACCCCCATTATCCGGTCGTTTTTTTCGGCCAACTCGACGAGCGTATGCCCAAATACCTCCTGGTATTTCGGCGCTACCGGCTTGTCGCTTTTCGACTTCTTAATCTCACCGGTAATTTTATCAAACAAGCCCGGCGCATGCCAGGTGGTTTGGTCTTTTTCGGCTAGTGCGTATCCTTTCCCTTTTACCGTGACACAGTGCAGCAGCTTTGGCCCCGGAATGCCCCGCAGGTCATTCAGCGTATTCACCAGCCGTTTTACGTCATGCCCATCCACCGGACCGAAATAACGGAAATTGAGCGACTCAAACAGGTTGCTGTTTTTTAGCAGCGTTCCTTTGATGCTTTTCTCTATTTTCTTGGCCACGCCCAGTGCATCAGGCCCCAACTCCGATATTTTTGTGAGCACATGGACAATATCGTCACGGAACCGGTTCCAGGGTCGCGATGTCGTGATACTGGTCAGGTACTCTTTGAGCGCACCCACATTTGGATCAATCGACATGCAATTGTCGTTGAGAATCACCAGGAGATTGGACTTTTCGATACCTGCATGATTGAGTGCTTCAAACGCCATCCCTGCGGTCATTGCCCCATCGCCAATTACGGCCACGTGCTGGCGGTCGGTTTCTCCTTTGTAATTTGACGCCACCGCCATTCCCAATGCAGCGGAAATAGACGTCGATGAGTGCCCCACGCCAAACGCATCGTATTCACTCTCGCCGCGTTTGGGGAACCCGCTGAGCCCGCCAAGGACCCGGTTCGTGTGAAAATCGTCACGTCTGCCTGTGAGAATCTTATGCCCGTAAGCCTGATGCCCCACGTCCCATACCAGTTGGTCGTAGGGAGTATTGAGTATATAATGTAAGGCTACAGTTAGTTCCACGACCCCCAGGCTGGCCGCAAAATGTCCACCATGCGTCGATACCGTGTCGATGATGTATTGCCGTAATTCATCACATAGCACCACCAACTCAGCCTGGCTCAGTCGCTTTAAATCCGCGGGTGTATTTATTTTCTTCAGCAGCGCTCCGGCGTCAATCTCCATAATGTCCTGTTTGGAAAATCGATACAAAGTAACTAATAATTATTGATATGGGGTGTCCTGAATTTTGAACCTTCCGTATACCTGTTATTTCATAAAAGGTGAACAACACTACGGGCAGATTGTTTACCACCCTTGTCACGGCAAATATCGCAGCGAAACATTACCTTTGGACCGTATGCAACCCGAAGGATATGAAATAAAGCTACCACAGTTTGAAGGCCCCTTTGACTTATTGCTGTTTTTTATCGAACGTGATGAATTGAATATCCACGATATTCCCATCGCCAAGATTACCACCGATTTTCTCGATTACCTCTTGCACGCGCAGGCACTCAACATGGAGCTAGCGAGCGAATTTATATTCGTGGCGGCCACATTGATGCGCATAAAGGCCAAAATGCTTTTGCCCAGGCCGGAACTCGATGAGGCCGGAAACGAAATAGACCCCAAACAGGATCTGATACAGAAACTGGTGCTCTACAAACAATTTAAGGATGTATCTGAAGAATTGCGGGTGTTGGAGGAAGGGCGGCTCCAGGTGGCCCGGCGCGGGAGTATATCAACGGACTTGCAGCTGGCGGGCGACTACGCCGATCAGGGCGAAGAGCTCACCACGTTTGACCTTTACAAGCTGATGGTGGTTTACGAGCGGGCAATGGACCGCTATACATCCCGCAGTAACGAGGTCCGTCATACCGTAGTGAAATACCCGTACACCATCGAACAGCAAAAGGAAGCCATCGCCTCATTGGTGGCTATTAATGAAAAGCTCGATTTCAATGCGGTAGTCAGGCACTCGGAAAACAAGGTGCAATTCGTCTACAATTTCCTCGCGATCCTCGAAATGCTGCAACAGCAGTTGCTCGAACTGGAAATCGGATTGGGATTCAACAATTTTTGGGTTATGGCGAGGAAATGAGCTCTTCCATGTATTCATTCCGGGAAATCATTATCGCCCCCAATGAAGCAAGGTGATCCGTATACACCTGGCAATCAACCAGGCTGTATCTTCCCGATTGACAAAGGGAAGCCAGTGCCACTTTGGATGCGTTGGCTTCTTTGCTGAACATGCTTTCGCCGCAAAACACAGATCCCACGGTGACCCCGTAAAGCCCGCCCACAAGCTCACCTGCCAACCAAACCTCAACGGAATGCGCGTGGCCCAAGGCATGTAGCTCCTTATACGCCCGCTGCATATCCTGAGTTATCCACGTACCGTCCTGCCCGGGCCGAGCCTGAGTGGCGCATGCAGCGATCACTTCGGCAAACGCCTGATCAAAGGTGACATCAAACTGCCCGGATCGCAGCACCTGCCGCATGCTTTTGCTGATTTTCAACTTATCGGGCCGAAGCACGAAGCGTTCGTGTGGTGAATACCACAGGATGGGCGTATCGTCATTATACCACGGGAATATACCTTGCCGGTAAGCTTTCATGAGCCTTGCGGGCCGCAGGTCGCCACCGATGGCTAAAAGTCCGTCGGGTTCAGCCAGCGCCGGGTCGGGAAATGAAAAGGAGTGGGCATCCAGCTGGAAGATCATTCCGGTTGACGGGGCTCTTTGCTGATCTCATCAAAAAGCTTATCCATGTGCTCCACGTATTCATTGGTGTCGTCCAGGAAAAACTCCAACTCCGGAACAATACGTGCCTGGTTTTTGATACGGGTACCCAGTTTATAGCGGATTTCGCTGGCGTGCGACCGGATATTGGCCAGATCTTCCTTTGCTTTCTTTGTGTTGAGGAAACTGAGGTAAACGCGGGCGATCGCCAGGTCCGGCGTCATCCGCACACGGGTGATCGTTATAAAAGCGCCCGGCGCCCATGCACCGCCCTCTCGTTGGAAGAGTACGCCCAAATCCTGCTGGATTACGCCAGCAAACCGCTGTTGTCTTTTGCTTTCCGTGTTCATGGTGAAGGTGCTTAAATTTATCTTAACGCCGCCGCCAAGCCCCGCGTGGCATACGCTATGCTTGTGACAAAGGTAATGATTTTTTACTTTCTTACATTAGTGGCGCGGGGCCGGCTCCAGCAGTTCGTCTATACGGACGAATTGATATCCTTTATTTTTCAGTATACGGATAAGCGCCGGCAACTCGTTATAAAACTTTTCCTGACGCCGTGGATCTGTACCGATATGGATTAAAAGCATAAACCCGTTCAGTCCGTGCTCATCGGTCTGTTCATACTCCAGAATGGACTTCATGATGGTTTGATTGTCCACATACCGTTCACCCATTTCCGGATAGGTATAATCGGCCGTTGACCGGGTGCCCGGCGTAAAGTTAACGAGCCGCAATCCCATGTCGTGAGTCCACGTGGCGATGGTATCATTATACCATTCGTAAGGCGGAAGGAAATAGCGGGCTTGCGTTTTATCGACGCCAAATTTATGCAACGCATCATACGAATCATGCAGATCCTTTTCAAACACGGCCCGGTCAACGAGCAGGCTGTCGCGATTTTCCCAATCGCAGTACAGGAGATGCTTATCGGAGTGGGAGCCGAGGTAATTGCCCAGCTCCCGCAACTGGGTGACATGCGTGTTGAAGTCCACGTTCCGGTAGAAATTGCCGGTCAGGAAAAAAGAGGCATGTATCTCCTCGGTTTTCAACATACGGATGACCGCCGGCAGACCATCTCCGAACTCATCACCGGTAAATATCAATGCGATTTTGTTGGTGGATTGGTCACCACGGACAATGGCGCCGCGAAACTCCGTAACACTTTCCTGCGCAACAGCTTGGCCCATGAGCAAGAGGCCAAGGAGGATTATGGCTACCTGTTTCATCCGTTATTGATTGTGCTTATCCCGCTTTCAGTGGCGCTACGCCCAGCTTCGCTGCCAACTGCTGCAAGTCAACCCAAACTGCTTCAACCAGCGGGATACCCTTTTCGCGATTTTTTTGCGCCGCTTCATATTCCGGCTCACCTGGGATGATTACGGGTTGCTGCTCATCGACCCGTTTCGCGCCCTTGAATCGTCCAATCCATTGATCCATATTGGCCTTAAAGTCCGCAACGGGACGGAAGCCATCCACACGCATGGCACCAACGAAATGCCCGATTCCCTCCCCGGGTTGATCGGCCACGGGTTGCAGGTAGGCTACAAAAGGCGGCACCCATGGCCCGTAGTTAGCGCCTGAGAGCACTCCCGAGAGGATATCCACCGTTGCCGACAAACCAAAGCCTTTATGGCTCCCGTGTTCCCGGTCGCTCCCCAATGGCAGCAGTGCCCCTCCGTTTTTCACCGCGGCAGCGTCGGTAGTAGCATGGCCGTCGGCACGGAGCGCCCACCCTTCCGGAATGGGTTTGCCGGCCCTGCCGGCGACTTCCAGTTTGCCGTTAGCGGCAGCCGACGTGGCCATATCGACCACCACCGGCGGGTATTCCCCGGCAGGGAAAGCATAGCATATCGGGTTGGTGCCCAACAGCCGCTCGGTTGAAAAGGTGGGTGCAACCAACGGGCTCGCGTTGGTTACCGCATAGCCAATCATATCCTGCGCCGCGGCCTTCAGCGCGTGGTAACCCGCAATACCGAAATGATTGGAATTACGGATGGCTACCCAACCCGAGCCATACTGCCGCGCTTTCTCCATCGCTATCTCCATCGCGTATGGAGCAACAACCAGCCCGAGTCCGCCGTCGCCGTCTACGGTCGCCGTGGTCGGGGTCTCATGCACCGCACGAGGGTTAGGCGTCGAATTCAACCGCCCGTTTTCCCACAACCGCACATAACCGCTCAGGCGGGCAACGCCGTGTGAGTCGATCCCCCGCAGGTCGGCGGTGACCAGCACATCCGTGGCCAATGCGGCATCTGCATCCGGGCAACCGATGGATTTAAAAATGCTGTAGGTAAACGCGCGCAGGCGCTCTTCGGGGATGCTATTCATTTATTGTCCTCCACTCCTTGCGCGCTGCATCGGGTTCGGTCCGACCGATGCTCCCCGTGCCGGGCCACCTTCTTCTTTGAACAATTGGAAACGCGTCGGCGTATGCCGGCGCGGCCAGGCATTGTTGTCCTCGTCAATGTCGGCAGTCTCCCGCAAGGGGTCTACCAATACCGCGGTTACTTCCTTCGTTTTAGCGAATACCTTGGTCACCTCATTTTCATTCTTCCGCCAGATATATGCCGGAATGTGCTCCATCTCTGTGGTTCCGTCGGCATAGGTCCATTGCAGGATAATCGGCATCACCAATCCGCCTTTGTTACTGAACTTGAGCTGATAGAAGTGGTATTTACCGTCATAAAGCTCCTTTTCCTCGGGCGAGAGCGATTGATAATACTGTTCGAAAGCCTGGCTGTCCGCTTCGGTGACTTCAAAGCGATCCCACTTATTGTAGAAATCCTGAAGGGTCGTGTCCGCCTCGACCGCGAAATCTACGCCTGCGTCAATATTTCGCTGACGACCCAAGGTGTTCAAGTCCCTTTCATAGCCAGCCTTCGCCGTTTCCTGCGCATCCTTGAGGTTGCCTATAGGCCGAAAATACTGTACATCGTCCAGGGAGATATCCACGGGGTCGATACCGAAAAACCATCCGCGCCAGAACCAGTCGAGGTCTACTGCCGACGCATCTTCCATGGTACGGAAGAAATCGGCCGGTGTAGGATGCTTAAATGCCCAGCGGCGCGAATATTCCTTAAATGCGTAATCAAACAATTCCCTGCCCATCACCGTTTCGCGCAGGATATTGAGGGCTGTTGCCGGTTTGGCGTATGCATTAGGTCCAAACTCTACAATATTTTCTGAGTTGGTCATGATGGGTTCCAGCTGATCCACGGGCAACTTCATGTAGTCAACGATCTTATGTGCCGGCCCCCGCCTCGACGGGAAATCCTTATCCCACTCCTGTTCGGCCAGAAACTGGCAGAACGTATTGAGGCCTTCATCCATCCAGGTCCACTGCCTTTCGTCCGAATTAACAATCATGGGAAAGAAATTATGGCCCACTTCGTGGATAATTACGCCGATCATGCCGTACTTAGTGGCTTCCGAATACGTTCCGTCTTTGTCGGCCCGGCCGTAGTTGAAACAGATCATCGGGTATTCCATGCCGTTGGCCGCTTCAACGGAGATGGCTACGGGGTACGGGTACGGTATCGTGTGCTTCGAATATACGCGAAGGGTGTGCGCCACCACCTTGGTGGAGTAGGGCCGGTAAAGCGGGTAGGCCTCCGGGCCGTAATACGACATCGCCATCGGTGCATGATTTTCGACTCCGGTCTTTACCCGCATGGCATCCCATACCAAGCGGCGTGAAGAGACAAATGCAAAGTCGCGCACGTTTTTCGCTTCGTACACCCAGGTTTTTTTTGCGGTCGCCTTGCCCTGCATCGCCTGCCTGGCTTCGTCGAGCGTTACAACCTCCACCGGCTCATCGGCCTGCTGGGCCTGCTTCCAGCGATCCAACTGGGCCGCGGTAAGCACGCTCCCGTAATTCTGGCATTCGCCCGTAGCCCCGACAATATGATCTGCGGGCACGGTAATATTCACCTTGAAATCGCCAAAGGCAAGCGCAAACTCACCCCGGCCCGTGAACTGCTTGTTTTGCCAACCCTCAAAATCGGAGTATACGGCCATGCGCGGGTACCACTGCGTAATGGTGTAAAGGTAGTTGCCATCCTCCGCAAAGTATTCATAGCCACCACGCCCGTCTTCAGTCATCCGGTCGCTGATTTTATATTGCCAGTCTATCTGCAATACGAACCGGGCCCCCGGTGCCAAGGGAGTAGGGAGCTCCACCCGCATCATGGTATAGTTGATGGTGTAGGGGAGGTTATTGCCCGCCCGATCGGCGACTTTTTGTATGGTCACGCCGAGTCCTTTGTCGGTTTTGATAAACTGCTGTAATTGACGGGTGGTTACCTGTTCGCCGAGCGAACTCTCATCAAACCGTTTGCTTTCGGCATCGGCCTTATGTTCATTTTCGTCCAGCTGCAGCCAGAGGTAGTTGAGCGGATCGGGCGAATTGTTCGTATAAGTAATGGTTTCCGAGCCTATAACCCGTTGATTTTCGTCATCAACCTCCACATCAATGACGTAATCGGCTTTCTGCTGCCAGTATTGGTGCCCCGGCGCGCCCGAGGCGGTCCGGTACACATTGGGATCACTCAGCAAGGTTCCCAGCTGCTCGAATTTATTTCCATGGTTGGAAGTTGGGTTATTGAGGTGCTGCCCGTTCACCCCCAAACTCACGAAACCTGTGCCCAGAAGTATGAAAAGAATTTTGTAATGAATCGACATGTAAATATAAACTATGTGTGTTAAAGTCTTTCCAACGCCATAACGAAAGCAATACCAAATATGGCTGCCGAGAGGAAAAAGGTCCAGTCTCGGCGGGTTACGGCAAATATGCCGGTAGCTACAAAAGACACCAGCAACACAAAAAACACGATAACGAGCTGGCCGAGTTCGAGTCCCAGATTGAATGCGAAAAGCGGCCCGGTGATGCTACTCTCCTTGCCCAACAATGACCGCAGATAGTTAGAAAACCCCAGTCCATGGATAAGTCCGAAAAACAACGCGTATCCGTATGTAAGCCAATCGGTATTCGTTCGCCTGCGCCGCCGCTTCGCAATATTACTGAATGCCGTAATAAGGATGGTAACCGGGATAAGGAATTCAATCAACACGGTATCGACGCGGATGAGATTGAATACACTCAACGCTAACGTGAGCGAATGCCCAATCGTGAAAGCAGTAACCAATACGACCACCTTGCGCCAATCTTTAATAAAATAGGTACAGCAAAGTGCAATGACGAAGAGGATGTGGTCGTAGCCCGACAGGTCTAGAATGTGCTGTAAGCCCAACGCGAAATAAATCCCAAAATCCTGCATGATCGTCGTTTTGTCGTATATTTCCCTTCCAAGCCGCCTTTTAGTAGCGGATAGCCCTATAAATTGCCCTTTATACGCATCGCGGTGATATTGCGTATAAACGAGAATTTACCTAAGTTCGTAGCAATATTACGTTTATTGCTGCGAAAACACAATCAATCGCCACAAAAATTAACGGCTGGCAGCTAGCCATAGTATCAGACAAACGATGTTAAACAGCATCCTCAACGCCATTTTAGTACTTCTGCATCCATTTTACGTAAGTATTACTTCCGTAGACTACAACGAACAGGCGCAGCGCGTGGAAATAGGTTCCCGGATTTTTTACGATGATCTGGAAACGGCCCTTAAAGACGGTTACGACGGGAAAATAGATCTGATAAACCCCGCAGACAAGCCAGCGATCGACAGTCTGCTTGCTTCCTATTTCCGAAGCCATTTCGGACTTGCCGTGAATGGAAAGCCCGTATCGTTGCATTACGTCGGTTACGAAATCGATGAGGATGTTGCGTGGTGCTTTTTGGAGGCAACGGGTGTTGCGGATGTGGGGCAATTACAGCTAACCAATCGCCTCCTGTTTGATCATTTTCCTAAACAGAGCAATATTATGCATGTAACCGCTTACGGAAAAAGGAAAAGCACCAAGCTGGACAATCCCGAACGGACCGCCGTTTTTGAATGGTAACGCCCCGGCGCCAACTGCCCATCACTGATCGCCTTCCGCCGACCAATCGCCGAAGTCACCATCAAACAGGCTACCCAACATATCGGCAAATGCGACTCCGCCATCGAGGTAATCCTTATTGAGCTGCGAGTATTCGGCCAGCCCGTGGAGAACGAATTCCATGAGCAGCACTTTTTGGCTTTCAACAAGTTTCGGATGCAGTTTTTTAACCAGTGCATACAGGCCGGGTACGTGCTTCATTGCCGCGCTATAGGCGCTGTCTGACAGGCTGTCCGTAAGTTCCAGGCGATTTCCGGCTGTAAACCAGTCGACGATGGGGGCATAGGGATTCCCCGCTTTTGCCTTCTTGGCCTTTTCCGGATGCGGGAAGTATTGTGTAAACAGCGTTTTCACGGCCGAACCAATCAGACGGTGTGCCACGTGCACGGGGCCCTCCAACTCACCTTCGTATACCAGTTCGATTTTACCAGTGATGGCCGGGATAATCCCGGCAAAATCTGATATACGGGCTACAGCGGTCTGTTCTCCGGCAACCAGCTTGCGCCGCTCGGCGGCACTCACCAGGTTCTCATAGGCAGAAATGGTCAGCCGCGCCGATACGCCTGATTTTTGGTCGATGAATTCACTTTCCCTCGCCTCAAAAGCTACCTGCTCCACCAAATCTTTCAGCAGACCATCTACTTCGATGGTTGATTGCTGTTCCGGGGTAAGGCGTGCTTCCTGGAACGTGATTTTCCGGGATACGTCTATGCTTTTGGGGTAGTGGGTCAGGATCTGACTTTCGATACGGTCTTTAAGCGGTGTTACGATAGCACCACGGTTGGTATAATCTTCGGGGTTGGCCGTAAATACAAACTGGATATCGAGCGGCAGCCGCAGTTTGAATCCACGTATCTGGATGTCTTTTTCCTGCAGCATATTGAAAAGGGCCACCTGTATGCGCGCCTGAAGGTCGGGAAGCTCATTAATAACGAAAATGCCCCGGTGCGCCCGCGGGATTAATCCGAAATGAATAACGCGTTCGTCGTTATACGTAAGCTTCAACGTAGCGGCCTTAATGGGATCGACATCACCCACCAGATCGGCCACGGTAACATCCGGCGTGGCCAGCTTTTCGGTGTACCGCTCGGAGCGATGCAGCCAGGCAATCGGCGTGGCGTCGCCCTTGGTCTCGATCTCGTGCCGAGCGTACCACGAAATGGGGTTTAAGGGGTCGTCAAACAGTTCGCTGCCAGCCACGTAGGGTACGTACTCGTTGAGCAGCGACGCCATCAACCGGGCTATCCGCGTTTTCGCCTGCCCGCGCAGTCCGAGCAGGAGAATGTTGTGGCGGGATAGAATCGCTGTTTGCAATTCGGGAATAACGGTTTCATCATATCCTACAATCCCCTCGAATCCCGCACGGTGTTCCTGCAATTGCTTGATTAAATTGGTCCGTAGTTCGTCTTTTACACTGCTGTACTGATAGCCCGATTTCTTGAGTTCTCCTAATGTTTTGATGTTATTCATTGATGCTTTTTGCTATTTGCTCTTTGCTTTATTTCCCCGCCCCAAAATTGCCATTTTACGGCTAAAACTACGATCACCAACCTCTTTCCCTCCACACAACTCCCCTGTTTTACGGCTGCCGCAAACACGGCCTAGGGTGCTTCGCACCCAGTCGTGGTGCGGGAACCGTAAAACCATCACCGCACCGTCCTTCGCCTATTACGCACATAATCTTCAAAGATGTATTCACCAAGGCCCTCAAGGGAGCTATAAAATGCTTTCCCGCCATTCGTTTCGGTAAACTGCCGGACAAACTGCTGTAGGTAAGGGTCTCGGGCAATCATAAACGTGGTTATCGGGATATTGAGGCGCTTGCATTGCGCGGCCATGTTCAATGTTTTGTTAACGACCTTCCGGTCTAAGCCTACACTATTCTTATAATATCGGCCGTTTTCTTTCAAACAGGTCGGCTTACCGTCGGTAATCATAAAAATCTGCTTGTTGTGCGTTTTCCGTCGGCGCAGCAAATCCGTAGCCAACTCCAGGCCAGCCAGCGTGTTGGTGTGGTACGGCCCCACCTGCAGGTAGGGGAGATCCTTAAGGTTGATAGGCCACGCGTCGTTCCCAAACACGACAATATCCAAGGTGTCTTTCGGGTAGCGTGTACGGATCAACTCGGCCAGGGCCATGGCCACCTTCTTTGCCGGCGTAATACGATCTTCGCCATACAGGATCATACTGTGCGATATATCGATCATCAGCACGGTCGACGTCAGCGTCTTATAATCGCGCTCCTCCACTTCGAGATCACGCTCGGTAAGCATGAAATTACCAATGCCGTGGTTTACCTGGGCATTGTGAATAGACGTGGTCATGTCGATCTGGTCAAGGCTGTCGCCATATTGAAACTCGCGGCGGTCGGCATTTTTTTCCTCACCCAAGCCCGACAGGTTACTGTTATGATTACCACGGCCACTTTTGCGCAGCTTACCAAAAATCTCTTCAAGAGCCGACTGACGGATAGCTTGTTCGCTCCTGGCCGTGATCCTGATTTCGCCAGTGCCCGGATCATCGCTGAGGTAGCCCTTGTCTTTGAGTTCCTGTATAAAGTCGCCGATGCCGTAGTCGTCGTCCGTCAGCCGATACTGCTTATCCAGTTCATTGAGCCACGCCAGGGCTTCTGCTGCATCTCCGGCCGTGTACTGCAACAACTGCATGAAAAGCTTCAGCAACTCCTCGAAACCGCCTTTTGGCAGTGCATTGGGAATGTACTTCGAAAAATAATAGCCGCGCATATGGTGCATTTGAAACAATACGCCTAAGGTAATTGTTTTCTGTCGACTGGTCGAGAAACACGCTGATTTTTTACATTACGGTTATGCAAAGAAGCGTCCCCGGACTACCCTGACTGAAACAAAAATATACCAATCAGCATATCCTTGCTATCTTTGTGCCATTATCCGGGCTGTCCTGGGTTAGGCCGGCGGCGTGGAGATCCCACTGGCATCATTGAACAAACAGAAAGACACAATCAAATGAACGATATGAAAAGAGTGGTTATCACCGGAATGGGGGCTGTTACCCCGCTGGGAAACGACGTAAAGACATTCTGGCAGCATGCTGTCGATGGCGTGAGTGGGGCAGGCGCGATCTCGCGGTTTGATGCCAGCCAGTTCCGCACCCGGATTGCCTGTGAAGTAAAGAACTTCGCTCCTGAAAAGCACCTCGACAGGAACGAGATAAAACGCAGTGACCTTTTTACGCAATATGGCCTGTACGCGGCATCGGAAGCCATGGAAGATGCTGGCCTGAACCTGTCGGCGATGGATCCGTTTGATGTAGGGGTCATCTGGGGAGTGGGCCAGGGGGGGATGGAAACATTCGAGCAGGAAGTAACCCAATACGTAGCGGGTGGCTATGTACCCCGCTTCAGTCCTTTTTTCGTCCCGCGCCTCATCATCAATATGGCGTCGGGCATGATTTCGATGAAGTACGGGCTACAGGGTATCAATTACACCACGGTATCGGCCTGTGCCACGGCCAATACGGCCATTATGGATGCGTTCAATTACATCCGGATGGGTAAGGCAAAGGCGTTTATCACCGGCGGTTCCGAAGCCCCCATTACACCGGCTTCCATCGGTGGCTTTTCCGCAATGAAGGCGATGTCTGCCCGAAACGACGACCCACAACATGCCAGCCGGCCGTTTGACACCGATAGGGACGGGTTTGTGATGGGCGAGGGCGCAGGAGCATTGCTGCTGGAAGAATACGAGCATGCCAAAAAGCGCGGCGCCCATATTTATGCCGAGGTGGTGGGTGCGGCGATGACCGCCGATGCGTACCACCTCACAGCACCGCACCCCGAAGGACGTGGTGCGTCAAAGGCCATGGAACTTGCCTTGAGCGAAGCGGGAATCAATGCCACCGACGTGGACTACCTCAACCCGCACGCCACCTCAACACCCGTTGGCGACATCAGCGAACTGAACGCGGTGAGCAAGGCATTCAAAAACACGGAAAATCTCAGCATCAGTGGAACCAAATCCATGACGGGCCACCTCTTGGGAGCTGCCGGGGCAATTGAGGCGATCCTGGCGGTTAAGGCCATCAATAATCAGGTGATACCCCCGACCATCAACACGATTCATTTGGACGAGTCCATCCCGGAAGGGATGCAGATTGTAACCGGAGACGCATTGGAACGAAAAGTCAATGTAGCGATGAGCAATGCCTTTGGCTTCGGGGGGCATAACGCCACCATCGTGTTTCGCAGTGTCTAGTCGCCTTCGTCCAATAGGTTCCCGCCGATCTGCTTGCTCGCGCGGGCGCCTAGCTTCTTGAGCCTTTCCACTTTGCGAATCACATTGCCCGGCCCCGTTCCGAGCTTCTTGGTAGCGTCTTCATGGGCGCGCACGGCGCGGTTAAGCTGTTCGCCCATTTTGTCCATGTCTTGCAGGAAGCCGACGAATTTGTCGTACAATGCTCCCGCTTCCTTGGCGATTTCGAGGACATTGCGGGTTTGTCGCTCCTGCTTCCACATGCTGGCGATGGTGCGCAAGGTAGCCAATAGGGTGGAAGGGCTTACGATGACCACCTTGCGGTCCCACGCATCGCTGAAAAGGTCCGCTTTATAAGTAATCGACATGCTGAATGCCGATTCGATGGGCATGAACAGCAACACAAAATCGGGCGAATTGATTTGATAGAGATCGTGGTAGTTCTTCGCCGATAACCCTTTCACATGGTTTTCCACGGATAGCACATGCTGCTTAGCGGCAAGCTCGCGCTCCTCGTCCGTATCGGCATTTACCCAGCGCTCATAAGCCAGCAATGAAACTTTAGAATCAACCACGAGGTGTTTCTCGTCCGGTAGGTCAATGATGGCATCCGGTTGGAGGCGCTTCCCTTCTTCATCGGTAATCGAGGCCTGCAAGCGGTATTCGCTATCCTTCACCAGTCCCGAGCGCTCCAGCACCCGCTCAAGGATCACCTCGCCCCAATTGCCCTGTTTCTTGCTGTCGCCACGCAATGCGCGCGTCAGGCTGTTGGCCTCATCCTTAATACGCAAGCTCTGCTCCATCAACTGCTGCACTACGCCCTTCAGGGAGTTGCGCTCAGCGGCTTCATGTTGATAGGTTTTATCGACCTTCTCTTCGAATGTCTTTATTTTATCTTTTAGTGGCCCCAATATCTGGTCGAGCGACTTGCTATTGGTTTCGGTAAATTTCTGGGTCTTTTCTTCCAATATCTTATTGGCGATGACCTGGAACTCCGTATTGAATTGCTTTTTGATGATTTCTATTTCTTCCTTCTGCGCTTCAAGCCGCTCCTGCTGCGACTGGTAATAGGCGCGGGCACTCTCCAGTGATTTATCGGCCTTCGCCAACTGCTCGCGTGTCTGCTGCAGCTCGTCTCGCAGGTGCTGTTGTTCTTCGCGAAGCAGGGTTGTCACCCTTTCTTTCTCGGCGACAAGGCTTTCGGCCTGCTGCTGCGCGCGGGCCAGTTCAATGGTCAGCGCTTCCTTTTCCCCGCGCAATTGCGATACTTCCTGCGTGTTGGGCACCGTTCGCGGACGCCTAACAAACAGGATAACCGCAATAATAAGGATGACGAGTGCAACGACAATGAGGTATATTTCCATGGTTAAGCAAATGTACGGGAAGTTTGGGAGAAAAGCACCACGTAGTATCGACCCATAATCACCAACGCCCGCCAGCACCACCGCCACCGCTACTACCCCCACCCCAGCTGCCACCACCGGAACTGCCGCCGCCGGAGCTACTGCTCCCGCCACTGCCTGAGCCCGATGACTGTGAGATTCTGGGCAGTACCACCATACCAAGCGACAGTTTATGGTCGCAATAACGGCAATGCTGCATGCGTTCACCCGCTCCCGCACGCTTGGTGGTGGCCCGTTTAATGGTCTTTACGAACGGTTTCGTAAACACGAAATAACCACACGACGGGCAAGTTTCGAATTTCCGGGCGTCATTGCCATCAAAGGGCACGATTTTGATCTCTTCCGAACGTTCACTCGTCCAGATTTCGTACAGCTTAGCGCCCGCTTTCTCCTCCGCCCGCTGCCCTTTATCCAGAAAGGGCGTCCCGTCGGGGTTTTGCTCGCGGTCTACACGCCGCCACCCGGCACCGGGAGGCGGCACCAATCGCATACGTTCCTTCCGCCGTCGTTTAAACACGAAGAATAACGATATCCAAAGGAGCGGGGTGGCCAGCAACGGCAATGCCAGCTGTTTGTGGAAAGCCAAAACGGCTTCCTGCCGATGCGCCACGTCTCTCCGATTGGCCCGGATTTCTCCCAGGCCCGCCACATATATCATCCAGATCGCCAGGCCAAAAAACAGGGCGGGATACCATGGCAGGTTGTTCCAGCTGTACAACCATGTGGGTGGTATCTGGAAAATGGCAATGGCAAAAATAGACAGGAATGCGGCAAAGATCAACGTGAACCCACTATAGTACAGGTACCTCGAATTGGATTTTTTGTTCTTTTTCCGCCCACGCTTCGTGCGGATGCGATTGTAGGCGCGACTGGCCAGCTTCCACAGGAAATAATATCCCGCCCCTGCAACGACAAACGAAAGCAGCGCTACCCGATAACGGTAAAACCACGATGCTTCCCGCCCCAGACGAACGGATAAATCGGCGGCCGAGGCCGGGTCGAGCACGATCTCTTTTACCGCAGCCATGGCCGCCAGTACACCGCCATCGTAGTCACCTTCGCGGAAGCGGGGCACCAATAAGCCTTCCCCAATGCGCTTCAACAACGCATCGGGCAGCACGGCCTCCATGCCGTAGCCGGTAATAAACCGATATGCCCGTTTTTGGGTGGCGACAAACAAGAGCAGCCCATTGTCTGCACCGCCCTTGCCGATACCCCACGTGTTGAACAGTTCCAGTGCAAACCCGAAATCGTCCTCACCCACGAAATCATCCACCACCACCACGGCTAGTTCTGCCGATGTCCGGCTGTCTACGGTACGGGCAAGCCTATTCAAGGAGTCAACGGCGGCCACACTAAGGATTCCGTTCGGGTTGCTTACAAAGTAGTCTTGTCCCTGGCTTTTAGGTGATGGCACATTATCCACGCGATATTGAGCGACCGCAAGATTGGCCAGACCAACCATCAGCCAACATCCGATGGTGCAAACCGTCCGTATGAGGTGGTGTGATGTGTTCTTCATGCGCGCTCAAATATAATCATCTTGCGCAATCTATTACCATTTGCACAACCAGACAACTTTACCTAAGTTTGCGCAAAATTTTTTAAATGGCTACAACAAACAGAACTTTCACCATGATCAAGCCCGATGCGGTTCGCAATGGACACACCGGCGCTATACTAAACGACATCATTGCAAGCGGGTTCAAGCTGGTTGCTATGAAATATACCCGCTTGAGCGAAGAAACCGCCGGCGCATTTTATGCGGTGCACAAAGAACGTCCGTTTTACGGCGAACTGGTTGAATTCATGACCTCAGGCCCCATCGTAGCGGCTATCCTCGAAAAGGGCAACGCGGTGGAAGAGTTCCGTAAGCTGATCGGGGCAACCGATCCATCGAAAGCCGAGTCGGGAACCATCCGCAGTAAATATGCGAAATCCATCGACGCGAACGCTATCCATGGATCAGACTCGGATGAAAACGCAGAAATAGAGGGTAACTTCTTCTTTTCGCAATTCGAGCGGTTTTAATCGTTCCATGATAATACACCTAACAGGCTCCCGGCTTGTTAGGTGCTCATATGCGCTTTCAAACCCGTCGCGCCAAATAGAAGTCCTCCTTTTCGGTCATACGCGCCTTTTCGGCTGTTTTCTTGTCGCCATAGCCGCACAAATGGAGAATACCATGGATGATGACACGATGCAGTTCGTCCGTCTCCGGCACGCTGAATTTCACCGCATTCTCCCGTACCCGGTCAATGCTGATGAAAATGTCGCCCGCGATGGTATCATCCTGTTCACTACTATCAAACGTAACGATATCCGTATAGGTGTCGTGTTGGAGGTATTGCTTATTGATTTCCAAGAGATAGGCGTCGCTACAGAGCACCACACTAATCTCGCCTGTCTTGAAGCCTTCGGAAGCTATTGTTGCCTTTACCCAGCGTTTCAGGGGTAATTTCCCTTTGATTTGGTATGTTGTGTCTTCGGTGAAAAAATGGATGTAGCCCATCGTGTCTTTGCTAGTTAGTGCTAAGGTAGGGAGTTTTATCGTTGAAAGTCACGCTTTTCGAGGTAAAACTGGAGGATAAGCACCGCCGAAACGCTGTCGATAAGCGCCTTGTCCTGCCGTTTCTTCCTCGCCATGCCGCTTTGGGCGATACTTGCCGACGCCATCTTGGAAGTAAAGCGTTCATCAACCGTTTCTACGGGGATGGCGGGGAATGTGCGCCGGAGCGTCCGGACAAACCCCCGCACGTGCTGGGCCGATTCGGATTCCGAGCCGTCGAGCTGACGGGGCTCGCCCACCACGAAAGTGCTTACGGTTTCCCGGTCAAGATACCCTTTCACATAATCCAGCACGTCCTTAGCGTGCACGGTATTCAAGGCCGTGGCAATAAGCTGTAGCGGGTCTGTCACCGCAATGCCGACCCGTTTGGTACCGTAATCAAAAGCCATAATGCGCATCGTACCGGCAAAGGTACGCTATTTGACATTCACGAGCACCTTTATTTTGCCTATGCCATTGCTGTCATATTCCTGCAGGGCTTTTCCGATCACCTGGCCAACCCTCACCTTTTCCGGGTCGCCTTTCATCGCCACGCCCGATTGGGACGAGGTGACCAGCAAATCCCCACGTTTGATGGTACCGCCTTCAAGACACACCTTCGTTGGAATGACGCCCACCACGCCCATGGGCACCTTGTCCGAAATGTCGGCATCGATATCTTCTTCGGTAAGCAACACGCCCGGCTTGGTGGCATACACGCCCACAACCAGCGTGGAATACGCTCCGCTCGATTTCTCCACGGTGCGATCTTCATCCACCGAAATAACCAGTACGTCACCGGCTTCATACGCCGCGAAGTCGCCCATCACGTCAAAGGCCTCCGCGATGTCGGCTCCGCTGCTCTGTGTGCCGCCATTGAAAAAGCCCCGACCGGCTTTGTTGATACGCGCCACGTTGGCGCTATCGCTTTGGAATACCGCTACCTCGCCGGAACTTCCCTGATGATTTACCAACAAGGCATTGCCGGTTCCGATTGTAGTAATGTGAACCGTTGGCTGGCCGTTGGCGCTGTTAAAATTCGCAAACCGAGCAGCCCGGCCCGTACCGAAGTTCGGCGTCCAGCCGAAAATGGCATTCCCGCCGCCATCCGCTGTTGCTTCAACGCCATCACCGCTTCCTCCGGCATTCGCGGTGATGCCATTACCGTTACCGTTGCTGAGGGCGAGTACCGCGGGACCATTACCGGCTGCGTTGGATGAATAAAAGAGTCCCGCATAGCCCCCTGTGCCCGATGAAACGCCGTAGATACCGGCCGTTCCAAAGTTGGCGAATTGGGAATTCACCTCACCCCTCACCGCGGGACGAATGGCTCGTGTATTGTCCACCATAAAATTCCCCGCAATCCCATTTCCCACGGTCGTCACGGTAATGACATCGCTTTCGTTATCTTCATTAAAGATATTGAACCGACCGGCTCGGCCAGTTGCAAAGCTCGGCACCCAAGCGTACAACGCATTACCCGCGCCGTCTATATTCGCTTCCACGGCATTACCATCTTTGCCGGCATTCGCCGTAATCGCGTTGCCGTTGCCGTCTGTGATCGAAACCAATGCTGGGCCGTTGCCCGCTGGATTAGAAGCATGGAAGAGGCCTGCGAATCCGCCGGTACCGGAGGAGGTACCAAAAACCCCCGCCGCACCGAAATTGCCAAAAATGGTGTTTACTTCGGCTCGTACCGCGGCCGCTACGCTGTTATTATTGTCTACCCGAAAGGACGCGGCGTTCCCCTGCGTATTGTCTGGGATATTGCCGTTGCCGTTCGTTTCAACTTCAAGGGTATTACCTGTAGTATTCGTTTGGTTGAAGTTCTCAAACCTACCCGCACGGCCAGTACTACCGTTCAAGCCGACCTGCCCCAAAACGCCGACAGCCGTACCCGCCGTATTCGTCGCAACAAACCCCCGTACACCGTACCCGCCTCCGTCGTTGCGGCCCACCACGGCTCCAGCAATATCACTGGTCGTGCGGCCTACCACAGCCTCTCCGCCGCCATTATTGTCGCCGACGATACCCGCTGATGTCTGAGCGGTCGTAATGCCGTGGACGGCAAAGCCCGAACTGGTCGATGCACGCACACCTGCTCCGTTGCCACTCGTCGCCACATTGATCACCGTTCCATTGCCCACGGTGTTTGCATCAAGCACATGGTTGTTATTGGCATTATTGAAAATTGAAATACTTGCCGGGATACCGTTGTTACTGGTGGCCGTCAAACCTGTCCCCGTATTGCTATTGGCATACACGCCGGTCCCATTGGCGGAGGCGTTGCCATACACCCCTAGGCCATTGGGTGTAGACCCGTATACTCCCCAACCGGACCCGCCATGCGATCCCCATACCCCAATGCCCAACCCTCCCGTACCGTTATTGATGCCTCGGACAGCTGCGGAAAATCCCCCCGGCGAAGCTGAACTTACGATCCCCCTCAAGGCGGCGATATTGGATGTAGTGGTGCTGTTGACCCCCTCTATGGAAACTCCATCACCGTCATTCGTTATGGAAAACAGCGTGGCAGCATTGTTTTCAAGCGTGGCATACGGAAGCACAACCCCTCCACCACCCACCACAGCAGGCGCCCATTCTGTACCGTCAAACCGCAAAAATTGGTTAGCTACCGGCGCCGCATTGCTAACTGGCGTGCCCTGGAGCCTGGCCACCGTGGGGTCCGGGTATGTACCGGAAAGATCGCCGCCGGCCGCTACCCCGTTAATCGTAGCGTCGCTACCCGCGGGACCAGCCGGGCCAGCGGGTCCTATCGGGCCTGCTGGACCAGCCGGACCTATAGGGCCCTCCGGGCCGATATCACCCGTATCACCTTTTGCTCCTTGCGGACCAGCCGGACCTACAGGGCCCTCCGGGCCGACATCACCCGTATCACCTTTTGCTCCTTGTGGACCAGCCGGACCTATAGGGCCCTCCGGACCGACATCACCCGTATCACCTTTCGCACCTTGAGGACCAGCGGGGCCAATGGGACCTGCTGGACCGGCAGCGCCTTCCGCGCCGACAGGACCGACATCGCCCGTATCGCCTTTTGCCCCTTGCGGTCCTGCTGGTCCTGTTGGGCCTGCTGGGCCAGCAGGACCACCCTTCCCACCATCGGCGGCATATAAGGCAAAAGGCACACTCATCAGTTGCATCGTGCCCAAATCGGTATATGTGCCGTTGTCTACAGCCACTTCAACCTTAATGAATTGGTTGGCATCACGCCACGGTACATCCTCAAATGTCCCTTGCGAAGCCGTCCCCCGGCCGATCTGCAACGTGAAAAGACCCAGCGCATTCGTCTTTACCTGATGTTGCTCCCGATATTGCACCGCCCCGTTCGCCGAGCCGCCTATAATGGATATGCGCACACCGACATCCTTGTCGGCCATAACAGTTCCATTGACATTACGGGCAACCGCCTGGTAATTGATTCCGGTCAGGCCCGATTGTGCCTGCACCCTTGAGACCAAAAGCGTCAGAAAAACGCCCATAGCATATAAAAAGTACCGCTTCATAACTTGTTTTTCTGGTTAGTCAATTTGTTGCTCTTCTTCAGCATTGCCCTGCGTCGGCGGTTTCTGTGCCGTAGACGTTTCCTTATTCATGGTTTCCGTTGTTTCTTCCGGGGACAATTCCGACGGCAGCTTCTCTGCGCCCGAAGCGCGTAAAACCTGTGGGCCTGCGGCGGCGGGCCGGACATTCCCCGTGGCGCCCGGTGGGTTATAGTTCTCGAAAATCAGCGCGCGCAATTCTTGTGGGGAATTGGGGGAAACCACCGGTTTAAGGTCTACTGAGCGCATCTGGACCCTACTTACTGCCGCAGGGCTAAACAGTAACCTCGGCTTCTCAGTATCATCTGGAGCAGTCAGCCTCCGGATACGCTCTTCCGAAACACCCTGCTCCCGGGCCTGCGCGTGTGCCCGGGTTACCGAGACCACCGCTAATGCCACCATTAACGTGGCGTAGATTATCTGCCTTTTCATACGTTTGCTTTTTGAAATGTATAGATATGCTTATATTGTTCTGTGTTTTCCATTTCTCAATCCCGATCCAGTATACTGTTAGGGTGGAAACTCAAAGTGAATTTCAGCTCGTTTCGGAACGTGTAACGTCGCGCCATCGGAGCCAGATAACCAAGATCTACCTGAAGTGATTTCACTCGAAACCCCACACCTGCTGCAAAGTGCTGCCGATTGCCTTTCCGGGGGTCCTCGTAGAAATAACCCGAACGGATAAAAAATTGACGGTAATAACAGAACTCGATCCCCCCCATGACCGCAAACTCCGACAGCTCCTCCGAAAAGCCACCCGGGGCGTCGAAAAAAGACGTCACCAATGCCGATGGCACGCTCCGGTCGGGATCTCGGCCCTTTTCAATCTCGGCGGTTACGTTACCCTGCTCGTTTACGCGGTATCGGGGGCGCGACGGAACCAGTAATTTTGTAACATCCAGCAACAACGTCAGGCGGTTATCTGGATTATTGTTCAGGCCATACCCCATGCCCACACGTAGGTTCATGGGCAGAAAGCTCTCCTTCGCATTGACGTAGGTTAGTTTTGTACCAATATTGGTTAAATTGATCCCCCAGGCAAAGCGCTTGCTAAACTGTCGCGAGTTGATGTAACTCTTCTCCGAGTATATACCAAAGTCGACTGCAAAGGCATTGGCCTGGTCCATGTCTATACCATTGTAAGCGCCCGAACCGAGGTTGCTATGGATATACCGCGCCGTAAGTGCCATTGAAAAATGCTCGCCGAACAAACGGGCATAACTCGCATCAATAGAAATTTCACCAGCATTATATCGCTGCGAAAGGTTACCCATCTCGTCACGGAAACTGATTTCCCCCATATCGAGGTACTTAACAGAAAGCCCGAGTGTTTCCCGTTGATTAAGTCGATGAAAAGCAGTAAAATAACCGAGATGCTCGTCTTTTACCAATTGGCGCATCCAGGGTGTGTAGGAGATGCTCAACCCTTTCTCGCCGGCAAAGCTCAATTTCGCTGCGTTGACAAATACCGAATTGGCATCCGGTAAAAGACCCGTTCCAGCTTCGGCCACCCCCGTGGTCCGGGCATCGGGGCTTAGCAAAAGAAAAGAGGCTCCCGTGGTAATGGTTCGGCCTCCAAGTTGCGCCGAAGCAGCCACGGGGAATACCGCAACTGCCATTACGATGCAGGCAAGTGGTATAATCTGGTGTCTCATGGCAGGCTCGCTAGTAAGTTACTGGATGATTAATTTCTCGGTATACGTGCGGTAGCCTGTGCGGATGACTAGATAATACAGTCCCGATGCGTAAGTGCTGAGCGGTAGGGTGTAGGTCAGTCGGCCAGCCAGTAGCTCCTCAGATATCGTATTTACCACTTGACCCGCATTGTTCACTAACATGAATATCACCCGCCCGTCCTGCAACAGGTCAAACTCAAGGTTCGTCTGGTCCGATGCGGGGTTGGGGTAAACGATGAGGTCTGTAACGAACGGCGCTTCAGGCGGTTTTATGGGCCCTGCAACTTCAGGTTGTTGAAATCCCTGCGTAAGCAGCAGGAGGCCAAAATCCAACGTGGTCACCATCGGTTCGCCGATAGTGTATTGGAATATCACGTCGCCAACAGTCCCTTCGTGGCCTCCATTGGCTAGAACCTGTCGGACCAGCTCTTGCGAATGTGCTGGAATCACGGAGCAACAGAACAAACCACAGGCAAGTAATACGGTCTTCATAAACGCTAATATTTAAGCCAATATCGAAAGTTAGGAGAAGACCGGCAATACATCAAAACAGGTATATTCACCATGAGTTGCAACTCGTTGCTGAACCGGGCCCCGTGAAACGGCCTTGGTAAAATGCCGCACAGGCAAAGAGCGTCTTTTCATAAAAATGGTAGATGTTTCACAACCCTATCGTTGTTCCGACAAAGTTAATTATAAAGTTATTTGCATAACCATTATTCTACAAAAATAATTACACAAACAATGGCAGGGGCAACACGTGCGCAAATGCCCCTTAATTGTATCAATAAATAAAAACAAAATAAATAAGCGCCATGATGATGATGGCAATAATTACGGCCACCCAAATGGTGTTACTCGCCGGACGATCATTCGGCTCATTAATCGCTTCTGGCGCTGGTGCGGGGTCTTCCTGATGCGCGGCATAGTTGTCTTCAGCCTGCGGCTTGCCGTCCTTATCCGTTCGATGGTTATGCGTTTCCATAGCGTAAAACTATTGGTCCTGGTCTTATAACAACCCACCGATACGATTGTTTGACGCTGGGCGCCGTTGGCACCTCTTTACAACCCATCAAATCACAATCTCATTTAGCGAATCCCAAATCTTTTCCTTATCATTGCACGTAATATTATTCGGACATGAGATTCATTGTTTCTACTTCCATTTTATTAAAACAACTACAAGCCATCAGCGGAGCCTCAAGCAGTAGTACGGTGCTTCCGATACTGGAAAACTTTCTGTTCGAAATCAAGGACAATGTGTTGACCATTTCGGCTACCGACCTGCAAACCAGCATGGTTACCTCCTTGCCCATAGAGGCTAAGGAAGAGGGGCGCGTTGCGATGCCATCCAAAATACTGATCGAGACACTAAAAACGCTTCCCGACCAGCCTGTGGCATTTTCGGTAGATACCGCCACGCTGGCTATAGAGATCAGTGCTGGCGATGGTAAATACAAGCTAAGCGGCGAGAACGCGGATGATTTTCCGAAGATTCCCGTAGTCGACAATGCTTCGTCGGTGACCATACCTGCCTCGGTATTATCCGAAGCCATCAACAAAACGATATTTGCCGTCAGCAATGACGAGTTACGCCCCGCAATGTCCGGTGTATTGGTACAACTCGCAGAACAATCGACGACGTTCGTCGCGACCGACGCGCATAAGTTGGTGCGGTATCGCCGCAAAGACATCAGTACGGAGCATCCGACATCGTTGATTTTGCCGAAAAAAGCACTTTCCCTGCTGAAATCGTCGCTGCCCATCGAAGACACCGCCGTGGCTGTGGAATATAACAGCACGAATGCATTCTTTAAGTTTGGTAACATACACCTCATCTGTCGACTGATCGATGAGCGATATCCCGATTACGAGGCCGTTATCCCTCAGGTGAACCCCAATAAGTTGACGCTCGATCGGCCCACGTTCCTCAACTCATTGCGCCGGGTAGTTATCTTTGCTAACAAAACCACGCATCAGGTGCGGCTGAAAATTTCAGGTAGCGAACTCCATATCTCGGCGGAAGATCTTGACTTTTCAAATGAAGCACATGAACGGATAAACTGTCAGTTTGAAGGCGAAGACATGGAAATCGGATTCAATGCGAAGTTTCTGGTAGAAATGCTGACCAACCTCGATAGTGAGGAAGTGGTTATCGAAATGAGCACACCAAACCGCGCAGGGCTTTTGATTCCGGCAGTATCGGAAGAAGATGAGGATATCCTGATGCTGGTGATGCCTGTCATGTTGAATAATATGGGTTAACGACGTTGGACCTTATCTACTCACTGATTGATTTCGTTCTTCATATCGACCAGCACTTGGTCGAAATTGTCAATGAGTACCAGGCGTGGACCTACCTGATCCTTTTTTTGATTATTTTTATCGAAACCGGAGTGGTCGTGATGCCTTTTCTGCCGGGAGACTCCTTACTATTTGCCGCGGGCATGCTTGCCGCACAACCCAATGAGCTGAATATCAGTTTAATGATTGTTTTGTTGCTGATTGCAGCGATAACCGGCGACTCGCTGAATTATGCCATCGGAAAGCGATTCGGGATGCAGGTTACCAAAATCAAACTCTTTGGCCGACAGGTCATTAAAAATGAGCAAATAGAAAAAACGCATTCATTTTATGCCAAATACGGTAGTAAAACCATTGTAATTGCCCGATTCGTGCCAATTGTCAGAACGTTGGCGCCATTCGTAGGCGGCATTGGTCGTATGCATTATGGAACGTTCCTTACCTATAATGTCGTCGGGGCGCTTCTGTGGGTTGTGGGCATCACCTTAGCTGGCTATTTTTTAGGGAACATCCCGATTATCCGGGATAATTTCTCTACGGTTGTTATACTTATTATCGTCATCTCCATCCTACCCATCGTTTTCGAAGTGGCAAAAGAAAAATTCAGGAAGAACGCGGCATAATCCTTGCCCTATCACCACAATGATTTCACTTATGAGGATAACTGCGTGTTTGGCCGCTTTCTGGCTTTTTTCTGCATTTTCGGGACCACTTCCGGTCCCGCCAAAGATAGACAGACAGGGGGCCAAAGCCGCCTATAACCTGCTAAACAAGGTCCGTCAAAACCCGCATGCCTACCGGCGCGAGCTGCACCTGAACCCGCGCACGCCCATAACCCGTACACCATTGCGATGGAATGCTACGCTTGCAAATGTGGCCGAGAAAAGGGCTATCGATATGGCCCGGCGCGATTATTTCGACCATACTGACCCGGATGGGTTCGGACCCAATTATCATATCAACCGTGCCGGCTACATGTTGAACCCCGACTGGCTGAAGCGTCGCAGCGCAAATAACTTTGAGTCCATCGGAGCAAACCATCCAACAGCCGTTGCTGGCGTAAAAGCGATGATTATAGGTCGGAACTCCCCTGGCTACGGGCACCGCAAACACCTGCTCGGCATGGATGAGTGGAATGGTTCCCTTCGCGATATCGGCATCGGCTACGTGCGTGTATCTTCCGGCAGTACGTACCAATCATACCTATGTATCCTCATCGCCAAGCACGATTGGTAGCTAATGCTGGTGTACATGCAGCGATCAGGCAGATAAACTGCGGCGGTAAGCAATGTCAGACCAAGCTATTAAGCGCTGATAGTTAATTATTACAATTCTGCCAATAAAAATTGCCTGTAGAGTCGGAGGGATCGATAAATTGAGTAAATTTATCTAAGTTTGCACATGATTAAATCCATGACTGGTTATGGCAACGGGACCAGAGACAACCAAAAGGTAAAGTATACGGTCGAAATCAAGTCGCTGAACTCAAAGTTTCTGGAACTTAGCCTGCGGCTTCCAAAAGCGTTTTCGGACAAAGAGCTCGCCCTGCGCGGCGAGTGCTCCCGCCTGATCGAACGGGGCAAAGTAAGCCTTACCATAAGCGTGGAATACATCGACCAAACCGCAGGCGCTGCAACCATTAATGCGGCCTTGCTCAAAAATTATTACAGGCAGCTGGAAGCCATTTCGCGCGACCTCAGTACCGAAAAGGGTAATCTCTTCGAACTCGCGCTAAATATGCCCGAAGTCATCAGCCACAATGAGGAAGAAGCCGACGAGGAAGAAGCGGCCCTCCTCATGGACGCATTTCAGGATGCCGTGGCACAGCTCAACCGTTTCCGGGCCGATGAGGGTGCCGTGCTCAGGCAGGATCTTGCGGCTCGCGCACAAGGCATTCTGGATTTACTTACCGAAGTGGAGGCAGTCGAGACAGACCGCATTCCCCTTATCCGTGACCGGATACGGCAATACCTTGATGATGCCGTGGGTAAAGAGCAAGTGGATATGAACCGCTTCGAACAGGAACTTATCTTTTATATCGATAAGCTGGACATTACCGAAGAGAAGGTACGTCTCCGCAGCCACTGCAATTATTTTCTCCGCGCGCTCGAAGATGCGGACGCGAATGGCAAGAAATTAGGTTTCATCTCGCAGGAAATGGGGCGCGAAATCAATACCCTGGGATCGAAAGCCAACCATGCCGGTATCCAGCAGGTCGTCGTGCGGATGAAAGAAGAACTCGAAAAGATCAAGGAACAATTGCTAAACGTTCTGTAACTGCATGGAAGGCAAACTTATCATATTCTCCGCGCCCTCCGGCGCCGGTAAAACCACCATTGTGAGGCGCTTGCTGGCGGACCATCCCGACAAAATTTCGTTTTCCATTTCGGCGAGCACCCGCGAAGCACGTACCGGCGAAGTGAACGGCAGGGATTACTATTTCGTCTCCAAAGAAGAGTTTTTGCATCGGGTTGCCAAAAAGGAGTTCATTGAGTTTGAAGAGGTTTATTCGGGTACATTTTATGGTACGTTACGGTCAGAAGTAGATCGGATATGGGCCATGGGCAAGCATGTCATCTTTGATATCGACGTAGAGGGTGGGCTTCACCTGAAACGGAAATTCAGGGACCGCGCTTTGGCGGTGTTTGTAAAGCCCCCTTCACTGGATGTGCTTGCACAACGCCTCCGTGGCCGCGGAACAGATAGTGAAGAAAAATTAAAGGAGCGCATCGTAAAAGCAGAAAAAGAGCTTGGCTATGCGGATCGGTTCGACGTCATCCTGCAAAACGACGACCTGGAGAAAGCATGCACTGAAGCCGAACATTTATTACTGGACTTCCTTAAGAAAACATAAACAGGGTGTATGCAGCATATCGGGTTGTTTTTCGGATCGTTCAATCCCATTCATACGGGACACCTGATCATTGCCAGTTATATGGCTAATTACACCGCACTGGACGAGGTGTGGCTGGTCGTGACCCCTCATAACCCGCTGAAAAAGAAAGACGCATTAATCAATCAATACGATCGCCTGGAAATGGTTAACCTCGCCATCGAAAAGACCGAAAACATCCGAAGCAGCACGATCGAGTTTTCCCTTCCGCAACCGTCGTATACCATAGACACGCTCACACACTTAAGCGAAAAATATCCCGAAAAGGCCTTCGTGCTCATTATGGGATCAGACAACCTGGTTTCTCTCCATAAATGGAAAAATCATGAAATCATCCTGCGGGATCACCGTATCCTGGTCTACCCGCGGCCCGGTTACCCGGCTCCAGCCGAGCTGGCCAAACATCCGGCCATCACCCTTACCGATACCCCGCTCATGGAATTTTCATCCACGTTCATCCGAAAAGCCGTAAGGAGCGGTAAGAGCATCCGCTACTTCGTCCCGGACAGTGTCATGGCTTTCATCGAAAACAAAGGGTTGTATAGGTAGCGCGCTACCGCCCCATCCATCCGCCATCCACGGTAAGCACCGTCCCGTGTACGTAATCGGCTGCCTTAGAAGCCAGGAATATGGCCGGGCCTTTGAAATCATCCGGCTCGCCCCAACGACCGGCAGGGATGCGTTCCAGAATAGAGCGGCTCCTATCGGGGTCATTGCGCAGGGCTTCGGTATTATCCGTGGAGATGTAACCCGGTGCAATGGCATTCACATTTACGCCTTTGGAAGCCCACTCATTGGCAAACGCCTTCGTAAGCTGGCCTATTGCACCCTTCGATGCCGCATAGCCGGGCACGGTGATGCCCCCTTGGAAAGTAAGCAGGGAAGCCGTAAAAATGATTTTTCCACTCCCTAATGCCACCATATCTTTGCCAATCTCGCGGGTAAGGATAAACTGCGCATTCTGGTTGATTTCGATAACCTTGTCCCAATACTCGTCCGGATGCGCTACGGCGGGTTTGCGCAGAATCGTCCCTGCATTGTTGAACAGGATGTCAATTTGGGAATGGTCGGCTTTTACCTGCTTTATAAACGCATAGAGGGATTCGCGGTTACCAAAGTCGGCCTGGTAGGCGAAGAAACGGCGGCCGGTTGATTCCACGGCCTTAGCCACCTCACTTCCTTGCTGTTCCAGTGATGCCGAAACACCAATGACGTCGGCCCCGGCCGCAGCCAGCCCCTCGGCTATCGCTTTACCGATACCCCGCTTACAACCTGTTACTAAGGCTACTTTCCCACTCAGATCGAATTCATTTTCCGTCATTTCAATGTATCAATTAACTGTGAATCATCATTTTATTTCCACCTGTAACGGCGATGCTTCTTTATCCTTTATTGCCTGTAAGTAATTAAACCAGTTATCGGCCGACGCGATTTTCCCGGCTCTATCCCATGCGCCGCCGTTGTAAAACACGATAGGTTTGCCGTCATGGGCTGTGAGCCCCGCTAAGTATTGTGCGGGCTTCTCCGTGAACTGTTCGAGTTGACCATCGACCAGTATGACGCCCACACCGGTAGTGCCATGTACGTCGTCTGCCGGCTCCCAATAGCCAAATACATCGCCATTTGGTTCGTTTAACAGCCGACCGCCTTCCGCCCTGCGCGATATGCCAATTGCCCCGGGAATTGCTCCATCGCCATCGATTGTATAGGTCACTTCCACCCGGTTCAATTGCGACCCCGCATCTAAGGTATAGCGTTTACTTACCGAGACGGTCTTCGCGCCAACCTGCCACGGCTCATAATCCAGCTGGAATGCAGTACGCAACGGACCGTTATCCAATATTTCATATGCGCGGTAGTGTTTCGAGTAAACGACCTCGTCGCCTTCCATTGGGGCAATGTCGCCAGCACCTAAGGTCATGCCCACGGAATAGTAGTCCATCCCCTCGCCGTGGTCCGTATGGTAGTCGCCTTGGGCATACCATTTATCCACTATCAAGTCTGTGGTCCGTTTTGACCACAGATCGAGACCCTGTGCATCGTCGGGTCGTCCCTCCAGGGCTTTCCCATACATCCGGAAAGCTACCACGTCATTTTCCCATGCGAAGTCATCATACCGCTCGGGCACGTACCGGGCAAAGGTCTTTGCCGCTACGGGAGTCGGTGCCGACTTCTCGACCGCCAGCGTGACGTGGCCCGACGCAGGGACTAATACATAGAGCAATATGTTTTGTGGCGAAGAGGCTCCCTTCGTTTCCAGTTGGTAAGGTATTTCCATTCCGCTCTCCGCGTTCACCACCCTGAATACGCTGTCAGTCCTGAAGGCTGACGTGAACTCACCATACGGAATGGCGACCAACTCATGCCGCTCGGTATCCAGGGAATTAGTCACAACGATGAATTTGGATGACTCCTCGCCGCCGCAGGCCATTGCCGGAACAGCAAGGGAAAGTACAACGCAGGTTTTTAATCCGTTCATCATAGCCCCGTTACTTAAGGTCTGTAATCGCACATCCGTCCATATCGCCATAGTCCATGTTTTCACCGGCCATGCCCCAGATGAAGGTATAATTACTGGTACCGGCACCCGCGTGTACCGACCATGGGGGCGAAATCACCGCTTGTTCGTTTTGCATCCAGATATGGCGTGTTTCCTGGGGCTGGCCCATGAAATGGCTCACCGATTGCCCGTCGGGCACCTCAAAGTAAAAATAAACTTCCATACGGCGGTCGTGCGTATGTGCCGGCATCGTGTTCCAAACACTCCCGGTTTTTAGTTCGGTCATGCCCATTTGCAGTTGGCAGGTATCGACTACACTGGCCACGAGCAATTTATTGATAACACGATGGTTGGCGGTCTCCAGGCTGCCAAGTTCCACCACTTCCGCCTCGTCTCTGGTTACTTTTTTGGTGGGATAGGCATGATGGGCCGGAGCCGAGTTCAGGTAGAACTTAGCGGGGTTGGCGGCATCTTCGCTTGAAAATACCACCTCCTTGTTGCCTTTGCCGATATAGAGTGCCTCCTTGAAAGCTAGCGTATAAACCGTTCCGTCTACCGCTACCCGTCCGCTACCGCCAACATTGATGATGCCCAGTTCACGACGTTCGAGAAAATAGGGTGCCTTCAAAGCATCGAGCGTCTCAAGCTTCAGTGATTTGCTTACCGGCTTTGCTCCACCGGCAATGTAGCGGTCGTAATGGGTATATACCAACTGGATTTCATCGTCGGCAAACACCGTTTCGATTAAGAAGTTTTCGCGCAGCCCGGCCGTGTCCAGCCTTTTTGTTTCTACGGGTCCCAATGCATAGCGGGATTCATAATGTACACTCATATCCGTTTTTTTATTGTATATCTTACGTGAAAAATCGCCAAACAGGTGATAAAATGGCTAAGATAAAGACATTTCTCCAGGCATGCAAACGTTTACACGATTGTTTGTGGATCGTTCCCCGGCCACTGCACAATGGAAACGTTGGTGACCGACTTAAAATACACCGATTACAAATCAAACTTGATTCCCTGCGCCAATGGCAGGTTATCCGAATAATTGATCGTATTGGTTTGCCGCCGCATATAAGCCTTCCACGCATCCGATCCGGACTCACGGCCACCGCCGGTTTCCTTTTCGCCGCCGAATGCGCCCCCGATTTCTGCACCCGAAGTGCCAATATTTACATTGGCAATACCGCAGTCCGACCCGCCAGCCGCAAGGTACTGTTCCGCTTCGCGGAGGTTGAGTGTCATGATCGCCGACGAAAGTCCTTGAGGCACGTCGTTCTGTATCCGGATAGCATCATCAAGGCTCATGTATTTCATGAGGTACAAAATAGGGGCAAAGGTTTCTGTTTGCACGATGGCCATGTCCGGTGAAACCTCGGCAATACAGGGTTTCACATAACAACCCGATTCGTATCCTTCTCCGTTAAGCACACCGCCTTCCACAACGAAACGGCCACCTTCACTTTTACACTGGGCGATGGCTGCCTCGTAGTTGCTTACCGCATCGCGGTCGATCAATGGCCCCACATGGTTTTGCTCGTCCAGCGGGTTGCCGATGCGGAGCTGCCCGTAGGCGTTCATCAGTCGCGTCTTGAATGCTTCATATACCGTCTCATGGATGATCAGCCGGCGGGTGGTCGTACATCGCTGCCCTGCTGTACCCACGGCGCCGAATACAGCCGCCGGAAGCGCAATATCCAAATCGGCGTGCTCCGAAATGATAATAGCGTTATTGCCACCAAGTTCCAGAATACTTTTACCAAGTCGCGATGCGACAGCGGCCGCAACCGCTTTGCCCATCCGCGTGGACCCCGTAGCCGATACAAGTGCTATGCGGCGGTCCCCCGCCAGCCGCTCACCGAGGTCCCTTCCGCCCTGCACCAGGCAGGAAACGCCTTCGGGCATGTTGTTTAGGGACAGCACTTCTGCAATGAGTGCCTGGCAGGCTACCGCGGTAATCGGCGTTTTCTCTGACGGTTTCCATACACACACATTGCCGCATACCCAGGCAATGGCTGCGTTCCAACTCCACACGGCCACCGGGAAATTGAAGGCCGAGATAATGCCTACCACACCCAACGGGTGCCACTGTTCATACATGCGGTGGTCAGGTCGCTCCGACTGCATCGTGAGGCCATAAAGCTGCCGGCTCAATCCGGTTGCAAAATCACAGATATCAATCATTTCCTGGACCTCACCCAGCCCTTCCTGGAGGCTCTTGCCCATCTCGTACGACACTAATGTGCCGAGATCCCGTTTATGTTTGCGCAGTGCGTCTCCAAACTGCCTGACGACCGCTCCGCGTTGGGGTGCCGGCACCCGCCGCCACTCGGTGAACGCTGTAGCCGCGCGATCAACCACCTCATCATACGCTTCAGGAGTCGCCTCCCCAACCGATGCAATACGCCTGCCGTCGACGGGTGAATGACTATCAATGGTGGTTTCATGGACCGTCCCCGACGATGTTCCGGTGCTCCACGCGGGATTGTCACGCATAATGGCTAATCGTTCAAGTACCTCCGAAATGTTGATTACTTCATTCATGTTTAATTGGCTTTGTCTGGTGTTGTGCTTCACCCAAAGATACACTTTTCGATTAGTATTGCGTATCTTTGCATCGTTATTTAGAACACACGTGATGGACAATGGGTAAAAGAACGCACGAAGGCCAGCGGAAGCGAGTTGGATTATTGACAATCCCATATGTCGTAACCGGTTGATTATCTATGGTTTTTTACGGGGGCGGGTAAATTGTTGAAAACTTGTGTTGACATTATCATCCGACAAACCCTATTTTGTTATCATCAAAACGCAGCTAAAGTAAGGGTGCGCCGAAGTGTTAGTTCTTAAACAAGGAGTATAGATGGAAGACGATTTCGAATACGGGCCCGCCGAAGACCCTAAGCTTTCGGTGGAACGCTACGAAGAAATGATTCGCAATAAGGATCAATACTTTTTTGATGCGCAGGCTTTTGAGGGGATCATTGACTACTATATGGAAAAAAATGATCCGATAAAGGCGTTACAGGTTGTTGATTATGCGGTTAGCCAACATCCGTTTGCTGCGGTTTTTTACCTTAAGCAAGCGCAGCTATTTGCAGTAACCAACCAGTTTGCGCACGCCCTTGATGCCCTGGATAAAGCCGAAACACTAGAACCGTCCGAAGGCGATATCTACCTGATTAAAGGGGGTATACTGGGCAACCTGGAGCGTTATGACGAAGCTTTCCAAAGCCTCAACAAAGCGCTCGATCTTGCCGAAAACCCCGATGACATCTATTTGCAGATAGCGCTCTTGCATCAAAACAAGGGCGACTATGATAAGGCCGTTCACTTCCTCAAACGCAGTCTGGAGCAAAATATGGAAAATCAGGATGCGCTGTATGAGCTTGCTTTTTGCTACGACGTGCTGGACAGGCAGGAGGAGAGTATCGGGTTTTATAAACAATATATCGACAACGATCCCTATTCGTACGCGGGATGGTACAACCTTGGCAATGCCTATCACAAACTCAGCCGCTATGAAGAGGCCATCGATGCGTACGATTACGCCATACTCATCAAAGACAACTTTGCTTCGGCCTACTTCAACAAAGGAAACGCGTTGGTAAATCTCGATAAATACAGCGAAGCTATCGACGTATACAGGCAGACCTTTGAATATGAGCCCCCGGGCGCGGAGACCTATTGTGCCATTGGCGAATGCTATGAGAAGCTGGAGCAAATGGATGAAGCCCGATCATATTACAAGAAGGCCGTTAAAATCGATGTGGCGCTGGCCGACGCATGGTTCGGAATCGGCGTGACGTTAGACTACGAGGAGCGGTACTTCGAGTCGTTGCATTTCTATAAGAAAGCACTCGATCTGGAGCAGGACAATCCCGACTATTGGTTTGCTATCGCCGACGCGCGGTACAAGCTAAAGCAATTTGACGAAGCGGAAGCAGCCTATGAAAAAGTGGTGGAACTCAACCCGATAGATCTAGAGGCATGGTTGGACTACTCGTCCATCCTTTACGAGCGCAATAAGCTGGACCGTGCCATAGAAACCATTGCTGAGGCGATCAAGAATAACCCCGATGGGGCAGAACTGTATTACCGCATGGTGGCCTACCTCATTGCTGCGGGCAGGTACAATGAAGCGTTGAACTACCTGGAGCTCGGGCTTGGCTCCGACCCGCGTAAGCACACGGTATTATTTGAATACCTGCCGCAACTGCGCGACAACAAGGCCATCGCCGAAGTCATCCGGAAGTACCTGCCGTAACACGCCTCTGCTTGAGCGGATTTCAGAAATTTTTCAGTTTTTTTCCGCTTTTTTGCCCATAATATTTCATTTTAGCCGTTAACAACAATTAGGATATAGATGAATTTTCAGCTGAATAATGTTCCTTCACGAACGCAAAAGCCTAGAAATAATGGGCTAACTATGGTCATGGACAAAGGGCTTAGCGTACGCCAGGCCGAAGACCTCATGGCAGTGGGTGCACCGTATATTGATTTTGTGAAACTGGGGTGGACCACCGCCTATATCATCCCGCAATTGGAGAAGAAGCTGGCCGTCTATCGCGAAGCAGGGGTACACCCTTATCTGGGGGGTACGCTTTTCGAAGCGTTTGTCGCCCGCAACCAGTTTGACGACTTCCTCCGCGTACTGGAAAAATACGGGCTGGAACACGCCGAAGTGTCTGACGGATCCATTACGCTACCACATGCTGAAAAATGCGAATACATCGCCACTGTTGCTCGGCATGCCACCGTCATCTCGGAAGTGGGTTCGAAAGACAACACAAAAATCATGGCCCCTTACAAATGGATTTCGTTGATGAAAGCCGAACTGGAGGCTGGTACATGGCGACTGATTGCCGAGTCGCGCGAGAGTGGCAATGTGGGCCTGTACCGCGAATCGGGCGAAGTTAGACAGGGGCTCGTTGATGAAATACTCAACGAAATCCCCAACGAGAAGATCATCTGGGAAGCTCCGCTGAAAGCACAGCAGGTTTATTTTATCAATCTTGTCGGGCCCGATGTGAACCTGGGCAATATAAATACAAACGAAATCATCGCCCTCGAAACCACGCGGATGGGATTACGCGGCGATACCTTCCATAATTTTATTTAATAATGAAGAAATTCGGGCTGATCGGTTTCCCCCTGGCGCATTCCTTTTCCAAGAAATATTACGATGCGAAGATCGAGCGGCAACAGATATCCGGGGTGGGCTACGACCTGTACCCTATCCCCGACATCACTGATTTCCCCCGTTTGGTAGAAAAGGACACCCAGCTGATGGGTATCAACGTGACCATTCCCTATAAAATCGCGGTGATGGATTACCTGGATCAATTGTCGCCGGAAGCAAAAGCCATTGCCGCGGTCAACTGCATCCGTATCGACAGGAAAGACAGCGATAAGCCGCTGCTCACCGGATATAATACGGATGTGTATGGTTTTACCGAGTCCCTTAAACCGCTACTCCAGTCTCATCACCATGCAGCGCTCATACTCGGCAATGGAGGCGCGGCAAAGGCGGTTTCTTTTGCGCTCGGTCGGCTTGGGATACCACACACGATCGTTTCACGGTCGGCCCGGAAAGGCCAGCTAACCTACGCGCAGCTCGACGCAGCCGTAATCGGTATTCACCCGCTCATCATCAACAGCACCCCTTTGGGCACCTACCCCGATGTGATGAACTGCCCGGATATCCCTTATGGCTTGCTGGACGATAGGCACTTACTTTACGACCTCGTCTATAATCCGCCCGAAACCGAATTTCTGAAACGGGGGAAAGCAAGGGGGGCGGTGGCCAAGAATGGACTTGAAATGCTTGAGTTACAAGCCGAGCGCAATTGGGAAGTATGGAACGCAGGCGGATAAAGGCACGCTCCGCCCAATGGGTTGCTTTAAGCCTCCTCCTTTCCTTTGGTGCGTGGGGGTGCCAGCAGCATTACTCCCCAAAGCCCCGGGGTTATTTCCGCATCGAATTTCCCGAAAAAGTTTATGTCCCCTTTTCTTCGGGCTGCCCTTACTCGTTTGCTGTTCCTGCATATGCTAAAATGGAGCCCGACCGCTCTGCCGATGCCCAGCCCTGCTGGATGGATGTCCACTTTCCACAATTCAATGCCCGCATCCACCTCAGCTACATGTCCGTTTCGGGGCCGGACAACTTTAATGAGCTCGTAGAAGATGCCCGTACGTTTGCCTTCAACCACACCGTGAAAGCCACGGCCATCGACCAGCAGCGGATCCGCAGGCCAGAAGCAGACGTTTATGGACTAACATACGAAATCAGCGGCAACACGGCGTCCAGCATTCAGTTTTTCGTTACCGATAGCACACGCCACTACCTGCGCGGGGCATTATATTTCCACGAAAGGCCCCGACTGGACTCCATTCAACCTGTATTGGACTTTTTAAGGACCGACATCGATACGTTGATTAGCTCTATACACTGGAAATAGCTTTGTTTTGCATATTTTTGCAATTATGATTCGCATCAAATCATTCGTATGCAACCCTTACCAGGAAAACACATACGTGTTGTACGACGATACGGGCGCCGCTGCTATAGTCGATCCTGGTATGTACGGCCCGCATGAGGAAAAACAACTCACTGATTTTATCCGCGCCGAAGGGCTGCATGCCGAACTGCTGCTCAATACGCATTGCCACGTCGACCACGTGCTGGGCAACCGGTACGTGTACGACACCTATGGCCTGCTGCCCCAATTTCATGAAGGCGAACTCCCGTTGCTTATTGAAGTGCAGAATTACGCGCCGCAGATGGGCATACGTTACGACGTTTCGCCCATTGCCGAAACATTCCTGCCAGCAGTCGGCTCCGTTACGTTCGGTCAGCAGCAGCTTTCTCTTATCTTTGCGCCCGGACACTCGCCTGCCCACCTCTGCTTCTACAGTGAGGACGAAGGGTTTCTGATAGGGGGAGACGTCCTTTTCCGAAACAGTATCGGCCGCACTGATCTGCCGGCAGGGAACCACCAACAGTTATTGGAAAGCATTGTACGCTCACTTTACGTGCTTCCGGACGAAACGGTCGTATATCCGGGCCACGGACCGGAAACCACTATCGGCCATGAAAAGAAAAACAATCCGTTTATCAGGGGGTAGTACATGAATACGGCACTGTATTTCGCCAGGCGATACCTCTCCTCCAAAAAAACCATCAACGCGGTCAATATCATCTCCGGCATCAGCATCGTGGGCGTATTGGTGAGCAGTGCATCACTCATTATTATTCTGTCGTTTTACAACGGATTGGAAAAGCTGATTTTTTCCATGTACAGTGCATTTACACCCGAACTCCGCATCGAACCCGCTACCGGCAAGGGTTTCGTTGTAGATACTGTATTATCCGAATCATTGAAAAACCATGCCGCTGTGAGTGCCTACCGGGAAGTGTTGCAGGAGCGGGTATTACTGCGTTATGGCGATGCCCAGTATATCGGCACGATTAAGGGGATAACCGTTGATGGCAAGGTGCCACAACGCATGGATACGCTGTTGCAGGCCGGACACTTCGCGTTACACCAGGGCGGCCGGAACTACGCTGTAATGGGTGCGCGCGTGCAAGGGATGCTGGGGGTTTCGCTACGCGACGAGTCTCGCCTGGTAGAGGTTTTCTCACCGCGAAAAGGCACGCATGGCGGCATCAGTCCAACCGACGATTTTACAATGCGGGCCATACGGCCCGGCGGTGTGCTGCAATACCAACAGGAGTTCGATGATCTCTTAATCGTTCCGATGGCGTTCGCGCGAGAGGTTGTCGGGGAGTTTTCGCGGGTGTCTGCCATCGAAATCAACCTCTCACCGGGCAGCAACGTCACGGCGGTACAACGAGCGCTTTCCACCCTAATGGGCGACAACTATGTTGTAAAAAACCGCGAGCAACAGAACCCGACGTTATACAAGATCGTGCGTACTGAAAAGTGGGCCGTCTTTGTCATCATCGCCTTTACCGGCATCATTGCGCTCTTCAATATCGTGGGTTCACTGACCATGCTCGTCATCGACAAAAAGAAAGACATCTCCGTGCTAATGGGGCTGGGTGCAAACGACGGGCTCATCCGCCGTATTTTCTTTTACGAGGGGCTGCTCATCTCGCTCATCGGTTGCGTGGTCGGGTTGGTGTTGGGGCTGGTTTTTTGCCGCACACAACAAGCCTTCGGCTGGATCCGGTTCGGCGAAGGGGAAAACCTCGTGACCGACGTTTATCCGGTGGATATCCGGTTCGGCGATTTCCTCCTGGTTTTCCTCACCGTTTTTGCCGTGTCTGCCCTTATTTCACTGGTATCGTCCCGCCTCAGCGTGAAGCAGACGGTGCGACTGTCGTGAAAAACATCATGAGGACTACCTATTCCTTTGCCGGCTCTTGTTTCCTTCGGTAATCTGGCGGATGAGGTTGCCCCAGGCAAAAGGACTTAACAGGGGATTGGCCATGCGCTGGTTCACTGCCTGATTGGTCAGGCCAATGTGGTTTTGCATTGCACTATAGCTTTGTATTTCCTCCGCGCTCCGGGGAGTCACCGCAGCAAGCGCGGCAAGCGACTCGGGGGAAAGGTTCTTTTGCGCAACAACAATGTCGTCGTCAGCTATCTCAAGCGACATAAACGCCATGTTAAACTCATCGATACTGGCCCAGGGATAAGGCGTTACCATGGGCAGCTCCTTGATCTCGGCCGTCATGTTTACCATGGCCGTGTACTTATCTTCCGGCACTTTAGGAATAATGACACGGGCAGACAGGTATCCCACCGACGTGAACAGGATCGTATCGCCTTCGTGGGCAACAAACGAAAAATATCCCTGATGGTTGGCATTAACCGTATAGTTTTTATAGGAGAGATTCGTAATGGACACATAGGGTACAACGACATTCGTGTCCGCATTATGGATAACTCCGCTGAACTGCACGAGCTTCTTTTGCTGCGACAATGCTGTCGATACCGCCCCGACGGTAAACAAAACAACCAGTATGTTGCGGATTATCCTCATAACTATGCAACAAAGCTACGTATTCGTAAGTCTGCGCCCCCGTTAAATAATGTTAAATCGCCAAAAAAGTCTAGCTGCCCATTTTCGGAATGGGCATCGTGGCGTTCGGATCGTCCATGTCGGTAATATTGATGGCCTCTACCGCGGTAACCTCCGGAACGGCTTTCCTGATGGCTTGCTCCAGGCCCGCCTTGAATGTCATGATGCTCATGGCACATGAAGCACAGGATCCCAAAAGCTTCAGTTTCACTACATTCTCTGCCGTGATCTCATCAATACTCACATTACCCCCGTCCGTCTCGAGATACGGCCGGATGGATTCCAAAGCCTGTTCTACTCTTTCCCGTATTTCCATAACCTCTGTGATTATTACAAGGTTGTAAAGATACGGATATTTTCGCAATAGTTGTATATGGAGACCGCGCATTAACACGGTATACCGATCTGTTAAACTCTGTTAAACCGCTTGACTGACCGGCATTTTCGCCTTAACTTGCGCTAAAAATTTAATTGACAGGTATTTTAAATTCACTTATCTTTGCAGGATGTTTATAAACAGGCGAATAACGGCATGGATTGCCGGGGTGTTTTTGGTGGTGATGGTTGCCGGATGTAAGAGCAGGTTTGAGAAGCTGCGTGCCAGCAACAACATCGCCCAGAAATATCAGGAGGCGCTAAAGTATTACAACAAGAAAAAATACAGTAAGGCCCTCATCCTGTTTGACGACCTCGGTCAGCGATACAGGGGCCAGGCCGAAGCGGAAGACCTGTATTATTACACCGCATACACCAACTATTACCTGCGCGACTATACTTCGGCGAGGTTCCATTTCAAGCAATTTACAGATACCTATCCGAATAGTGCCCGGGCTGAAGAATGCCGCTACATGGGTGCCTATTGTTATTTCCTGGAATCGCCCAAGGTCGGGCTTGATCAGGAATATACCTACCGGGCCATCGAAGCGCTGCAACTCTTCATCAACCTTTATCCCGACAGCGAACGGGCCCAGGAAGCCGCAGGCCTCATTGACGAACTGCGAGACAAGCTTGAAACCAAGGCGTTCAATAATGCCAAACTCTACCTGGATATGGGGCTACAGGACGACTACCGCGCAGCGGTCATTGCATTCGATAACGTACTGAGCGAATTTCCTGACACGAAGTATGCAGAAGAAATGGAGTTTCTAAGTATAAAGGCGCAATACCTCTATGCCGAACAAAGCCATCCCAGAAGACGGGAGGAGCGCTACGGTAAGGCTCTGGATTTATATGCCAACTTCATTGCCGAGTATCCGGAGAGCAAATTCCGCAAGGACGCCGACCAGCTCAAACAGGATGCGGAAAAAGGCGTTGAACAGGCGCAGAAATATGCCGCTCAGGTAGCTGCTGCAACCGCTGATGAAGCGCCGGAAGAAAACGCAACCGAACCGATGAACTGAAAGAAGAATAGTTTTCAAAAGATATGAGTACTCAAATAAGCAAAACCACCCCAAACACAACGGTCACTCGTGATTTGAGGGAATTGGACCAAAAAACGGACAACATTTACGAATCTATCGTCATCATTGGAAAGCGTGCCAACCAGATCGCTGTAGACGTGAAAGAAGAGCTGAACGGTAAACTGGCCGAATTTGCAACGACCAACGATAACTTGGAAGAGGTCTTCGAAAACCGTGAGCAGATCGAGATATCCAAGCACTATGAACGCTTGCCCAAACCCTCTCTGGTAGCCATTGACGAGTTCCTGAACGACAAGGTTTATTTCAGAAACCCAGACGCGGAAAACGGTAGCGAGTAGTGAGCCTCCGGGGAAAGCATGTGCTGTTGGGCGTATGCGGCAGTATCGCTGCCTACAAATCGGCCCATTTGACCCGCCTGCTGGTCAAAGCCGGCGCCAATGTACAGGTTGTGATGACCCCCGACGCCACAAACTTTATTACACCGCTTACGCTGGCAACCTTGTCCGGTAAACCGGTTTTAGTCGATTATTTCAACCCTGATTCGGGCGAGTGGAACAACCACGTGCACCTCGCATTGGCGGCTGATGTGGTCGTTATAGCCCCGGCAAGCGCCAATACGCTGGCCAAGTTTGCACAGGGTCTTTGCGATAACCTGCTTTGCGCCATTTACCTGTCGGCCAAATCGCCGGTTTTCGTGGCACCGGCCATGGACCTCGACATGTGGCAACACGGCAGTACCCGGTCTAATGTGGATCGCCTCAAATCTTTTGGCAACCAGCTCATCCCTCCGGGCGACGGGGCGTTGGCCAGTGGGCTTTCCGGAGCAGGTCGCCTCGCTGAACCGGAAGAGATCCTGGCCTTCATTGAGGCGCATTTTTCTTTGCCACAGCCGTTGGCGGGCAAAAAAGCGCTGGTCTCCGCAGGGCCGACCCACGAAGCTATCGACCCGGTACGATACATCGGTAATCACTCCAGCGGTAAAATGGGATACGCTATTGCTGCAAAGCTGTTCGATTTGGGTGCCGACGTTACGCTAGTGAGTGGTCCCTCCACATTGCCAGCCCCGCACGGGGTATCCATGGTGGCCGTCACCTCGGCCGCAGAGATGCTCGATGCCTGCTCCACCCATTTCAAGAATGCAGACATCACGGTGATGAGTGCGGCAGTAGCCGATTTTACGCCCAAAGATGTCGCCCGTCAGAAAATTAAAAAGGGCAGTGCACATCAATTGGCTATCGAACTGGTAAAAACCACCGATATTCTGGCCACACTGGGGCAGCGGAAGCGAAAAGGGCAGGTGCTCGTGGGCTTCGCGTTGGAGACCGATGATGGCCGTGCCAGCGCCGAAGAAAAACTCCGCAAGAAAAACCTCGATTTTATCGTACTCAATTCAACCCGCGACAAGGGTGCCGGTTTTGCAGGGGACAGCAATAAAATCACCATCATCAACCGGGACAACTCCGTTGACGAGTTTGAACTAAAACCCAAGACAGCCGTCGCTGGTGATATCTGTGCCCGTATTGTTACGCTGGTCAATCCTTAGGCCTGCTCGACTCCCTGACATCCATCCGTATCGGAAGGAGCACCCTCGTCGAATCAATGGGCGCTTTCCCGGCGAGCAAACCGACAAGCATTTCTGCTGCCTGCCTGCCAATTTCGAATGCTGGTTGGTACACCGCGGAAAGCGGCGGCGTAAGCATGGCTGCAAACTCGGTATTGCTGAAGCCGATGAGTGCAACATCGGCTGGAATCCGGCAACCCATCTCGTGGAGAACACTGAGGGCATGGGCAGATAGCTGGTCGGTGGTGGTAAACAATGCGTCCGGTTTTTCAGGCAACGCGAAAAGGGACCGAATACCTGCGTCGACACAGGCTTTCAAACTTTCCCGCTCAGACGGGATACACATCCGCACATAGTCTTCCTGATAGACAATTCCATTGCCGCCCAGCGCCTCACGGTAACCTATTCCACGCTGATTGGCGAAATAGACTTCCGGACCAATATTAAGCATTGCAATCCGCCGGTATCCATTGTCTATCAAATGCTGGGTCGCCAGAAAAGCCCCTTTCCGGTTATTGATTCCAACCTGGAACATATCGGGACGCTCACTGATCCGGTCAAAAAACACGACCGGCATTCCCGTTGCGGCCAACTGATCGATATGCCCCATATCCACCGTCTCGGCAGAAGGTGATATCAGCAGTCCCTCCACCCCACGGGCCTCCAGCTGCTTAAGACAAGCGCGCTCCTGGTGCAAAGATTCCTTGCTCTGCATAATAATGATATCGTATCCCGACGCCACACAGGTGCGGTCGATACCATCCAGCATCCGCGAGACAAAACTATTATCAATAGAACACACGACGACACCAATGGACCCGCTTTTGCCTTCTTTGAGGCTTTTGGCCATCCGGTTCGGAAAGTAGTGGTTTGCCAGCGCAAAATCAGCCACACGTTTCTTGGTGCTATCGCTGATCTCATAGCTGTCGCGCAATGCTTTGGATACCGTAGATACGGATAGGCCCAGCGCGCTGGCGATATCACGTAATGTTATATTGGACATTATACAGCGTAAAGAATCTATAAAGATAAGTATTCCATGTAGAATAGCATCATGCCGCGAAAACGTTATCTTTGTTGAGGATTTTCAGCAACTGGATGATGAACAAATACTTGCTTCGGGGAATTATCGGTACCGTATTGGGGCTGGCCTTCTGTCTGCTTGGTTTGTACCTCATGGACGATGATTTTCCTTTTTATAAGTGGATACTGGTGTTCGGCGTTGTTGCTTTCGGCGTGGGCTTTTTGACGATAGTGTATAGCCTTATCCGCAAAATTGAACGCCGCAGCTTACTGGATGAACGCAAAAAGCACAGCCAAAACGAATGAGTAAGCGGAACCCTTTCAACGATGCACTCAACGGTATCGTCGCTACCTACCGCAGTGAGCGTAATTTACGAATCCACGTTGGTGTTGCGCTTGTTGCTGTTGCACTTGGCTTCTGGTTGGATGTGTCCACCGGCGAGTGGTGCTGGATTGCACTTTGTATTACGCTGGTCCTTATGGCCGAATTAATTAATACCTCCATCGAAGCTTGGGTAGACCTGACATCTCCAAATAAGCACCCGCTGGCCAAAAAAGCGAAAGATGCTGCCGCAGGTGCTGTACTGATTACAGCGGTATTTGCTGCGTTGGTTGGTGGGATTATTTTTCTTCCCAAGCTGTGGAGCATGGTCGTTGGATAGTACGCTTATGCTGCATAAAACCAGGGGCATTGTATTGAAGTGTACCAACTACTCGGAAAGTAGTGTGGTAACCCAGGTATTCACTGAAAAATTTGGGCTGCAGTCATATATGGTTAACGGTGCGCGCAAACCCAGAGCCAAAATCGGTAACACGATGCTGCAACCATTGCATTTACTCGATATGGTCGTGTACCACCGTTCGAATGCGTCACTGCAGCGGATTTCCGAAGCCCGCCAGAAACCCTCATTTCATACCATCCCTTATGACGTCGCCAGAAGTGCCGTCGCGCTATTCCTGAACGAAGTCCTGTACAAATGCCTGCGGCAACAATCGGCCGACGAACCTTTGTTTAATTTTATATTTAATGCGATATCGTGGCTGGATAACACCGAAAAAATGCCACCCAACTTCCACCTCCTTTTCCTTCTTAAATTATCGCGTTACCTGGGCTTCCACCCTTCTCCGCAAAAACCAGGTCAGGCCTTTTTCGATTTAAAAGACGGTGTCTTCTGCGCTCGCCTGCCGACACACCCCCTGATATTAGCGCAGCCATATACGTCGCTTTTTGCAGACCTGCTCACGGTTTCATTTGATCGGCTGGACGCTTTACGGCTATCACTGGCAGACCGTCGCTTCCTGCTCGGTAGCATCCTAGATTTTTATCAGCTCCATGTAGATAATCTGGGAGAAATCAAATCGCGTGATGTGTTGGAAGCGGTACTTGATTAATACGATACGAAAACAAAAAGGGTTTTGGTTTGTTTCGCTAATGCATAATTTTAACCACTAATATCCTTACTGATGTGGCACGAACAAGACAACACGCTTTACCAGTCGTTTACATTCAGGGACTTTGCGGAGGCTTTTGCCTTTATGGTACGTGTGGCCTTACTGGCCGAACAACATAACCATCACCCCAAGTGGATGAACACCTGGAATACGGTCGAAATATGGCTATCCACACACGATGCCGGCGATGTCGTGACCGACAAAGACCGGAATCTCGCTCAAGCTATCGATAAGCTACGGTGATGCAGGCTGGAACGAACCCGATTACCCGCTTCAATCAGGTTTTGCTTTTTATCGTACTTTTTTTTGGTATTCTTTATTTTGCAAAACCTTTTTTTATCCCGCTCGCCATCGGCACGATGATGGCCATGTTGCTGGTACCTTTGTGCCGTAGACTTGAGCGGCTGAAAATCCCACGAGGACTTGCAGCTGTCGCGTGTTCGTTATTTGCCCTTGTGCTGCTTTTGGGCATCGGCTACCTCCTGATCAATCAAATCATCGCACTCGGAAAGGACATGCCATTGATCGGGAGGAAACTGAATGACATGCTCAACTCGGCACACTATTTCATATCCGAACACTTCCGGTTGCCCGTTGATACGCAAAAAGCCTACTTACAAAACCAGATCGATGGGTTCTCCAATTTCGCCGGTAAATTTGTCGGTGACATTTTCCGTTCCATCTTATCCTTTCTGGTTCACCTGTTGATCATCACGGCATACACCACTTTATTGCTCATTTATCGCCGTCGGTTCAAGAACTTCGTGCTGGCACTGGTTGTCCATTACGCTGGCCGGACGAACCTGGATGAAGCGCGCGACGTGGTTGATAAAACCACCGATGTAGCCAGTTCCTATCTCACCGGCGTGTGTATTGTTGCATTGATTTTTTCCGTTATCAATACTGTCGGATTGACCGTCATTGGTATCGAAAATGCGCTTTTTTTTGGGGTGATGGTCGCTTTTATCAATATTATTCCCTACATCGGCTCAGTGGCGGGAAGCGCTATTGTGGTACTTTATACGCTGATTACCCGCGATACGCTGATCACCCCGGCTATCGTGGCGTTATTCTTCATCATGCTTCAACAAATAGACAGCTATATCCTTACTCCCAAGATCACGGGGAGCAAAATTCAATTGAACGCGCTTTTTACCATCATGGCGCTCCTGCTCGGCAGTTTGGTGTGGGGCGTAGCGGGTATGATTCTATTCGTTCCGTTTCTGGGCGCGGCCAAGGTCGTTTTTGACCATGTCGAGTCCCTGAAACCTTATGGGAGCTTGATCGGCGACCGTGAAGCACAAACGGCACAAAAAAAGCCGTCTCGCCTGAGGCGAGACGGCCAAATACAATAAATATAGTGATAGATAATCCTTAGATTACCTTAACATTTACCGCATTTAGTCCTTTTCTACCTTGTTCAACATCGTAAGAAACACTGTCGTTTTCACGAATCTTGTCGATAAGGCCTGACGAATGAACGAAAATTTCGCTTTCACCCGAGTTAGGAACGATAAAACCAAAACCTTTGGTTTCATTGAAGAATTTTACTACTCCTTCTGCCATTGTATTGAAAAATTAAAAATAATAAAAGTCAAAGGTATATATATTTATTTGTAAGTCAGCCAAAAATATTTACCTTTTGATTCCTCTTCTTTGCTCTCCATCCGTTACGGATCCTTTTTTTTCACTATATTAGCACATATTGCAGGTTACCTTTGTTACTTTCAATGAAGGCAAAAATTTGCTTTTTTATCCGACAACAATACACTAACTAAACGATATGTCTTATCAAACAGCATCCCTGAAAAAACTGGCTGAAAAAAAAGGCGGGGTAACGAAACTCCCTTTTTCCATTCGTATACTGCTTGAAAATGTGTTACGAAATCATGACAATTTCGCAGTTACAGATGAACATTTAGATACCCTCCTTAACTGGGACCCATCAGGCACAGACAAGGATATTCCGTTCAAACCCGCTCGGGTGTTGATGCAGGATTTTACGGGCGTACCTGCCGTTGTGGATATTGCTTCTATCCGCGCGGAAGTAATCCGGAAAGGCGGCGATGGAAGCAAAATTAAACCCGCCATCCCCGTTGACCTCGTCATTGACCATTCGGTTCAAGTGGATTACTTCGGCACAAACTATTCCTATCAGAGCAATGTGGCGCTCGAATATGAACGCAACGCCGAACGGTATCAATTACTCAAGTGGGGCCAACAGGCATTGACCAACTTTACCGTGGTGCCGCCCGGCATGGGAATATGCCATCAGGTAAACCTCGAATACCTTGCTCAAGGTGTTATTACCCGCGACGGATGGGCTTTTCCCGATACATTGGTCGGCACGGATTCACACACACCTATGGTCAACGGTATCGGTGTAATCGCCTGGGGCGTGGGCGGTATTGAGGCCGAAGCGGCGATGTTGGGTCAACCCATCTATTTCACTTGTCCACAGGTCGTCGGACTGAAATTGACGGGCAAAATACCCGCAGGGTGTACGGCCACCGATATGGTACTCACCATTACCAAGTTACTGCGCGATTATGGTGTGGTTGGGAAGTTTGTAGAGGTTTTCGGCGACGCCCTCGACCACCTCAGCGTCACCGACAGAGCAACGATTTCTAATATGTCTCCCGAATTTGGTTGTACCGTAACCTACTTTCCCATTGATAACCAAACGTTGGAATACATGCGGCGGACCAACAGGTCTGAAGAACAAATCAAGCTGGTAGAAGATTATTGTAAAGAAAACCTACTGTGGCGCACGGGCAATGAGGAAATTCAATACTCACACGTGCTTGAACTTGACCTGAATACCCTGCAACCAACCGTCTCGGGTCCGAAGCGGCCGCAAGACAAAATATTGGTGAAAGACTTGAATACCCAATTTTCGCAACTGCTGGAACAAGAGTACCAACGTACGTACCTGCCCGTAAAAAACAGGCAGGAACACGCCTGGCTGTCAGAGGGAGGCTCGGGTAGCGAATTTACGTATGAGCACAGGCTAAAACCCAAAGAAATTGAGGTGGAGCCCGATGATCTCCGGTCCGTTCGTATAAAGATAAAAAACAAGGAGTACATACTTAGTGACGGCAGCATCGTCATCGCAGCCATTACCAGTTGTACAAACACTTCCAACCCGGCAGTGATGGTAGGGGCCGGCTTAGTTGCCAGGAAAGCCGTATCGCGTGGTTTACGCACCAAAACATGGGTAAAAACCAGTCTGGCACCCGGTTCAAAAGTAGTGACCCAATATCTCCAGCGGGCAAATTTACTGGAAGATCTGGAAGCCTTACGGTTCCACACGGTGGGTTATGGTTGTACATCATGCATCGGAAACAGCGGACCACTACCGCCTCATATCTCAGAAGCCGTGGATAAAGGCGACCTCGTCGTTGCTTCTGTCCTCTCCGGCAACCGGAATTTCGAAGCACGGGTGCACCCTCAGGTAAAGATGAACTTCCTGATGTCACCTATGTTGGTTGTTGCCTATGCGCTGGTAGGCCGCGTAGACATCGACCTGATTAACGACCCATTGGATTATGACCCGAATGGAAACCCGGTTTACCTACGCGATATATGGCCCACGCAGCAGGAAATTGTAGATACAATAAATAACTGCATGCGGGTGGAAGATTTTAAAACTGTTTATGATGTCATCTTCGATGGAGGCGAAGACTGGAAGCAACTGGTTGCACCACAGGGTGAAAACTTCGGCTGGAATGACGAATCAACGTATATACAAGAGGTACCTTTCTTCAAAGATATCAGTGCCGAACCTCTCCCTATACAAGATATCACAGATGCCCGGGTCCTACTTTCATTGGGCGACTCTGTTACGACGGACCATATCTCGCCCGCCGGGTCATTTAAAGCAGATTCAGCAGCCGGACAATACCTGGTGTCAAAAGGTGTGGAACCGAAAGATTTCAACTCTTACGGTTCTCGGCGTGGCAATCACGAAGTCATGATGCGCGGTACGTTTGCAAACGTACGTATCCGGAATAAAATTACCACGAAAGAAGGTGGTTATACCACGTACTTCCCTACCGGTGAAACGTTATCGGTATACGACGCGGCGATGAAGTACATCGAGTCGGGCACACCACTCGTTGTGCTGGCAGGAAAAGAATACGGCAGTGGATCGTCCAGAGACTGGGCGGCCAAGGGTGCAAACCTGCTTGGTATCAAGGCGGTTATCGCCGAGAGTTTTGAGCGTATCCACCGCAGTAACCTGGTGGGGATGGGTGTGTTACCGCTAGAGTATCCGGAGGGAAAAAATGCTGAATCCCTGGGACTGGATGGTACAGAGGTATTCGCGATCTCGGGTATTTCAGACGAATTGAAACCGCACAAAATGATGACTGTCAATGCTACAAAAGCAAACGGCCAAACGGTAACTTTTCAGGCCCGTGCCCGGTTTGACTCGGCCATCGAAGTAGCGTATTACCGCCACGGTGGAATATTGCAATATGTACTTAGGGGATTCTTGAAAAAGTAACCATTTTTACACCAACACTTACTGTGGCGAACCGAAGGCATTCCATCCCTGGGCTTTGATGGGATGAACTTTGCCCGATTTCGAAATCAGTTGGTGTCCAGCTGCTTCATCGGTAATATGGCCAATGATACTGATATCGGACTGCCCCGATAACTTTTCGTAATCCGATTGGCTGATGGTGAAAAGCAATTCGTAATCTTCACCGCCATTCAGTGCACAAATGGTGGGGTCAAGGCCGAAATCACGGGCAGTGTCATACGTCATCGGGTCTATTGGTATTTTTTCTTCGTACAATCGGCATCCTTTTTCAGATGCATTACAGATATGAAGAATTTCAGAAGCCAACCCGTCCGACACGTCTATCATCGCCGTCGGCTTAACACCCGAAGACTTTAATAACTGAATGATATCCCTACGGGCTTCCGGTTTAAGCTGGCGCTCCACAATATAATCTTTTCCTTCCAAATCAGGTTGGATATTAGGATTCTCCAGGAAAATCTGCTTTTCACGCTCCAGCAGCTGCAACCCCACATATGCTCCTCCCAAGTCTCCGGATACACAAATTAAATCACCCTCCGCTGCGCCACTCCGGTAAACAATATCTTCCACTTTCGCATGGCCAATGCTCGTAACACTGATAACCAGCCCCTGGGCAGATGCTGATGTATCACCGCCAACCAAATCCACTTCATAATTCTTGCAGGCCAATAATGCGCCGGCATATAACGCTTCAATGGCCTCAATGGGGAATTTACTGGACAGCCCTATAGAAAACGTAACCTGTGACGCCGTGCCGTTCATGGCATATATGTCACTCAAATTAACCTGTATCGCTTTATATCCCAGGTGTTTTAATGGTACGTATCGTAAATCGAAATGAATTCCTTCTAGCAGCAAATCGGTAGATACCAACACCTTACTCTTCGAAAAGTCCAAAACTGCGGCATCATCGCCAATACCTTTTGTCGTTGTCTTTCCGGTACATTCAATAGCCTTCGTGAGGTGTGCTATCAAACCAAACTCACCCAGCTCATTGATATTCGTGTGTTCCTTATTGTCAAACATTGAATCAATTTAAAGCCCCAACTTAGCCGAAATTTCCAACATCCGCTCAATAGGTCTCCTGGCCCGGGCAATCACATCGGCGGGTAATATGACTTCCGGTTGCTCAAACTTCATGCAATTATACAACTTCTCTAACGTATTAAGTTTCATATACGGACAATCATTACATGCACATGTATTATCCGGAGGCGCCGGAATGAATGTCTTATGGGGGCTCGCTTTTTGCATTTGGTGGATAATACCACTTTCGGTTGCAACAATGAACGTGTTGGCTTGCTGCTCTTTCGTATACTTCAATAAACCCGATGTCGACCCGATATAGTCGGCAACATCCAGGATATGTTCCTCACACTCGGGATGTGCGATAAATTTCGCGTCGGGATATGCGGTACGAAGTTCTTCGATACGCTCATAAGAAAAAATCTCATGCACCATGCAGGCGCCATTCCAAAGCACCAGATCCCGACCCGTTTTCTTCTGCACGTAATCGCCCAGGTTCTTATCTGGTCCGAAAATTACCTTTTGGTCAAGTGGCAAACTATCTACAATCTGAACGGCATTGCTGGATGTACAAACGATATCGCTAAGCGCTTTCAATTCAGCCGTACAGTTCACATAGGTAATGGCAATATGGTCAGGATACTGTTCCTTGAATTTAGCGAATAGGTGTGGCGGACAACTATCTGACAACGAACAACCTGCCTTTAGGTCGGGAAGCAGCACTTTCTTTTCCGGCGATAGGATCTTGGCTGTCTCGGCCATAAAATGCACGCCGGCAAAGACGATCACGTCGGCCTCCGTCTTGGCCGCCTGTTGTGATAATCCAAGGCTATCGCCGATATAATCAGCAATATCCTGTATTTCCGACTCCTGATAGTAATGAGCCAGGAGGATCGCATTCTTCTCCTTTTTTAATCGATTGATTTCATCAACCAAGTCTAATGCAGGGTCGATAGGCTCATCGATATATCCTTTGCTGTTTAATTCAGTTAGATATCCATTCATGACATACAAAGGTAACTAAACAAATTGATTTGATTTTTGGTTTCCCACAGCTTCAATAAGTAATAAATAATTTATATAAAGATTTTATTATTGTTTGTTAGGGTGTTGGTTTGGTGAATAATTAGACGCCTTTTTATTTTGATTTATGACTATTCTTAATTTTTTAACATCTTATTAACATAAATTTCAGGCGTTATTATTGAGTTACAATGTTTTTCGTTTTACAACAACTATACATTCAACAAGATTTTGTATAGTATTTATTCGTTGGGATTTGTTAATATTGTAGTGTATTTATGGTGATTTTTGACGGGCGTTTGTGTAGAAAAAGACGCAGGACGGTAAAAGTTCTATTTATTACTTTTATTCAACCGGTATTCGACACGTTATTCACAGGAATACGGACATAAGACCAGGAAGTCAGTTTTTATCCTTTTTTATTTATGCATCAGGTTGATTTTTTAGTTATCGGTTCCGGGATAGCTGGGCTGAGTTTTGCCTTGAAAGCGGCTTCACACGGCAAGGTGATGATTATTACGAAATCAAATGAAGACGAATCAAATACGAAATACGCACAAGGCGGTGTCGCGGTCGTTGTGGATAAGTCCGACTCATTTGAGAAACATATCGCTGATACACTGGTAGCTGGCGACGGATTGTGTGATGAGCAGGTTGTGGAGAACGTTGTTAGGGAAGGCCCAAAGCGGATACAGGAAATAATAGACTATGGCACCCATTTCGACAAGAAAACCAATGGTGTGTATGATCTCGCCCGCGAAGGTGGCCATTCGGAGCACCGGGTATTACATTACAAGGATATAACGGGTTTCGAAATTGAACGCGTATTGCTGCAAAAGGTTCATGAAAATCCAAATATCTCCATACTGACGCACTATTTTGCCGTGGATTTGATTACCCAACATCACTTGGGGACATTCGTGGACAGAAGTACGCCGGATATTACTTGCTATGGGGTGTATGTACTGAATACAGTGGACCATAAGGTGGAGCGTATATTAAGCAAGGTAACCGTAATGGCATCGGGTGGGGCTGGCCATATTTATTCCAGTACGACAAACCCGGTGATAGCGACGGGCGACGGGATTGCAATGGTCTATCGCGCAAAAGGAAAGGTGCGGAATATGGAGTTTATGCAGTTCCATCCAACGGCACTTTATAATCCCGGCGAGTATCCAGCGTTTTTGATTTCGGAGGCCGTACGGGGCTTCGGTGGAGTGCTGCGACGGAAGAATGGCGATGCATTTATGCAGGAATACGATGAACGTGCGGGATTGGCACCACGGGATATTGTGGCCAGGGCGATCGATTCAGAAATGAAAAGGTCTGGAGACGAGTTTGTCATGCTTGATGTTACACATCGAAGTAAAACGGATATCCTCGCCCATTTTCCGAATATTTATGCGAAGTGTTTATCGATAGGTATTGATTTATCGAGGGATTTTGTTCCTGTTACGCCTGCGGCACATTACCTCTGTGGTGGCATTATGGTCGACCAGTACGGTAGGTCTTCCATACGGAATTTGTATGCATGTGGCGAGTGCGCATCTACGGGTCTTCATGGTGCGAATAGATTGGCTTCCAATTCGTTACTTGAAGCCACTGTATTTGCACATCGTATTTATGAAGATAGCATACGTGCCGTGGAGAATATCACCTTGCCTGTTTCAATACCCGATTGGGACGACTCCAATACGGAGTTGTCCAATGAAGATATTCTGGTAACGCACAACTTGCGGGAAACGCAAAAGGTGATGAGTGATTATGTGGGAATTGTACGTTCGGATTTTCGATTGGATCGAGCCATGCGGAGGTTAGGTCTCCTATATGATGAAACCGAGAGTTTTTATAAGAATACAAGGTTATCTGTAAAATTATGCGAACTTAGGAATGTGATACAGGTAGCTTACCTGGTGATTAAATCTGCAATGAACCGAAAGGAGAGCCGTGGCTTGCATTATACGACGGATCATCCGGGTCGTGCTGACGAATTGGTTGATACAATTTTTTAAACGTTATTGTCTTTAGTTATGCCTTTGATTCTTCCCGTGGAAGGAAAATATCCCGAGGTAGGTGCGGATTGTTTTATCGCCGAGAATGCGACTGTGGTTGGTGATGTAACATTTGGAAGTCATTGTTCGGTGTGGTTCAATGCAGTGATAAGGGGGGACGTGAATCGTATCCGCATCGGAGCCTATACCAATATTCAGGACGGGTCGGTTATCCACTGTACTTATCGTACTGCGCCCACAACCATTGGAAATTTTGTGAATATTGGACACCGGGCATTAGTACATGGTTGTGAATTGAAAGATAGGGTATTGGTTGGTATGGGTGCGATCATCATGGATCATGCGGTGGTGGAAGATTACGTAATTATTGCGGCGGGTGCTGTCGTATTGGAGGGGTCGATATGCGAGAGCGGCTATTTATATGCCGGTATTCCCGCCAGGAAGGTGAAGCCGATTACGCCTGAACAGCGAAAAATGCTTGACGAATTGCCTGAACGCTATGTGATGTACTCGGGTTGGTTTTCCTAATTGCTGCTATTCGGGGATGGTAATCACTTCTTCCTGTTCCCAATTGGCGCGGATGATGAATGTTTTGCCGATATACCATACGCGTTCAGGCTGTTTGGTTTGATAGACGTCGCCCGTATCCCATTTTCCATTGTTGTTTTCATCATAAACCACCCTGATGGTGTATTTGCCACCGGGAAACTGGCGGAAAGGAATATCGGTTGAATGCTGTATCGGTACACTCTGGTAAATAAAGTCCATTTTTTCATTGATCAGTTGGACCAAGTATTGGTGGCCCGTATCCGGAACGCTGACTTTCAGCAAAATATCACCGAAATTTTCAGTCTGGTCCATCGTGAAATTTTTAGCAACAGACTTGCTTTTATCTGAAAAGAAGCCCGTGAATGCACCTTCTTCCAGTGTTAACGAATAATCTCTTTTTGGCCTCCAGCCGTATCGTAGGATGTATTGCCGTTGTGCCGTGGTATCTTTAACCAGTTGAAAATTAGTTACCGGTATTGAATCAGCAAGAAGGATAATTTTGCTCCTGTCGATGGATTGCACAGGTGAGCCCGCGGTCAGTTTTATATGTTGGACGCGGTTTACTTTGTTTCCGGTGAGATTGTCCGTGATGATAAAATCCCGGTCATATTTTTCATTCCGGCCCCGGCGCATGGTAACGGTATCCAACACTTCCCCAAGATTGCCTATGCTTACTTTAAGGGAATCGAACGTCAGGTCGTTGACCCACAATGTGGCGGAATCGCGATTTGTTGAATATTCGATACGTTTACTGGCATCGAGCGGTTGTGGGTGGATAATCGTCAACTCGGGGTCTTCCAATTGTTTATTGAATGCGAAACTGATTTTTCCATTGGGTTCAATTTTTCTGTCGAGCAGCCGGAATTCACGGGGTATGGTTTTCGAAACCTCAAGGAGGATTCCCGAAGTGTCTTTGTTGAGTGTAATGGAATCGTTTAGAAACCCGATGAGCTCGTCGGGTGAATTGTATACCCGGTCATTATTTTCTTCCCGCAACGCGTATATCCGATAGTTTTCTTCCCGCAGATTTTGTAGCCTGAAATTACCGGAGGTGTCGGTGAGCGTAAAGATATTTGCTTTCCGTTTGCCGAAGGTTGAATCCAGGCGAGTGGGGATGAGCATTACGGTGATTTCTTTTTCGACTTCCTTGGTGAGTGCGTTGATTACTTTTCCGGAGACAGCCAGGGAATCGATGATATCGCCGGTAGAAAACACATAACTGTAGTTGAGCAATGGATTGCCCTCGTTGAAGTCGCCAATAGCCTTTCCAAAGTTAATCGTATAGGTCGTATTTTCTTCAAGCGAGTCCGGAAGAGTAATTTCGATGTTCTTTCGCCGTACCCGGGGATTGATCGGTTGGTCGAGATCAGGCGATACGCTGATTTCCTTGAAGGGGTTGGCGAGTTTAATAAACTCATCAAATTCAATCACAATTTTTTCCGCATCGAAGTTTCGGGTGAAGTTTGGCGGTGTTTCATTGAGTATGGTGGGTGGAATGGAATCTTTGGGGCCGCCCTGGGGTTGTTGGATACTGGCACATTGCCAGGTGAGCGAAATCAGGGCAGCAAAAAAAAGAAGAATTATCCACTTCGGATTTGAGGCCGTTTTTAGGCGATTTGAGCAACTTTTATTTTTTAATATGTCTTGCATCGGATGAATCGAGAAAACCTCTTATAGGTGATTTATGGACTTCTGTTAAATGTGCTGTTAAAACCCTATTAATCAATCAATTAATTCAAATGAACCATTAAAACGGAGATATCGGAGGGAGAAACGCCCGAAATCCGCGACGCTTGCCCCAGTGTGCGGGGTTTTACCTTAATTAATTTTTCGCGGGCTTCTTTTGATAGTGAAGCCAATGCGGTATAGTCGAATTCGGGATTGATTTCCTGGTCTTCCATCCGTTTCATTTTATTGACAATTTCTATTTCCTTATCGAAATAGCTTTCGTATTTCACTTGGATTTCTGCTTGTTGAACAACGTCGTCATCGCGACTGGTCAGCAGCTCAGCGAGCTTGTGGTCTGCTTTCGCCAGATGATGGAGGTGGACATGAGGGCGGCTGAGAATGTTGAATAATTTAATCTTTTGCGTAATAGGACTTGATCCCAGTTCCGTTAAAATCGGGTTCATTTCTGCCATACCAACGGAGTGTTTACGGAGGTAGTCCACGAGTTGTTGCGCAGCATGTACTTTCTGATTTACCTTTTCAAGCCGTTTGTCATCAACCATTCCCAGCCGATGTGCTAGCGGGGTGAGGCGTACATCTGCATTATCCTGGCGGAGCAAGAGTCTGTGTTCAGCCCTCGAAGTGAACATGCGGTATGGCTCTTCCGTGCCTTTGGTGACGAGGTCGTCGATAAGCACCCCCATATAAGATTCTGACCGTTTCAGGATAAGCTCATGACCATCGTTGATTCGCTGATGGGCATTGATGCCGGCGATTAATCCCTGGCAGGCTGCTTCTTCATAACCGGTGGTGCCGTTGATCTGCCCGGCAAAAAACAGGTGTTTAATCAGGTGTGTTTCCAACGTGAGGTCCAGCTGCAGGGGCGGGAAATAGTCGTATTCGATGGCGTAACCCGGTCTGAACATTTTCGCATTTTCGAAGCCCGGGATAAGTTGAAGTGCCTGCTGCTGGATATCTTCGGGCAAGGATGTCGAGAAGCCGTTTACATAGATTTCCACTGTTTTCCAGCCTTCGGGCTCCACAAAAATCTGATGGCGGTCGCGCTCGGCAAAGCGATTTATCTTATCTTCGATAGAAGGGCAATATCGGGGCCCTAACCCCTGTATCCGGCCCGTGAACATCGGTGATTTTTCAAAACCTTCTTTCAGTTTTTCGTGTACCGCTTCATTTGTATAGGTAATCCAGCAGCAACGCTGGTCTGTGGGAAGTTCTACGTCGGTGAATGAGAAACGACCCCGTTGTTCATCGCCCCACTGTTCTTCCATTTTTGTATAATCGAGGCTGCGACCATCTACCCTCGGAGGAGTCCCGGTTTTCATCCGGCCAGATTCGAAGCCAAGACCGACGAGCTGTTCAGTAAGTCCGGTGGAAGATTTTTCTGCTGTCCTCCCGCCCCCGAAGCGCTTTTCGCCGATATGAATAGTCCCATTTAAAAAGGTGCCATTTGTTAGAATGACGGCGTCGGCAGCTATGGAGAGACCGAGTGAGGTAGTTACGCCCGTCGCTTTGCCGTTGGCCGTTTGGATGGCGCTAACGGTGTCTTGCCAAATATCCACATTAGGCAAAGATTCCAGCTGTAGACGCCATTCTTCCGCGAAACGCATACGGTCGTTTTGAGCGCGTGGGCTCCACATCGCCGGGCCCTTTGATTGGTTAAGCATACGGAACTGAATGGTGGTCTTATCAGCAATAATGCCGGAATATCCACCCATGGCATCTATTTCGCGAACAATCTGGCCTTTCGCAACCCCGCCCATGGCCGGGTTGCAGCTCATTTGCCCGATGGTGGCCATGTTCATGGTAATCAATAAAACAGAAGAACCCATGTTGGCCGCCGCCGCCGCCGCTTCGCAACCGGCGTGCCCCCCTCCTACTACAATGACGTTATATTTATTAAACATCTTTTTTTAGTTGCGTTCCACGTGGAACATTCAGTCTTTCTCCGATGTTCCACGTGGAACATGTTATATGTATTCGCTTAACGTAAGCCAGCGCTCAGTTTTGGCGTCAAGCAGTTGTGTTAGCTCGTCAATAGTTGCTGCAACGGCAGCTATGGATTGATAATCCGTTTCTTGGCTCAGTTGAGCGGTTCGCTCCCCAATTTGTCGTTCTATATCCGGGATCTCGCGGTCCAGCAACTCATACTCCCGCTGTTCGCTGAACGTTAATTTGGTCTTGGCCTCGGGCTTGGTGGGTTTTTCTGGTGTTTTGGGACGAGCCGCTTTTGATGCCTCTTGTTCGATCTCATTTTGCTCCGCCCTGAAAGCAGCATAGTTTCCGTTGTATTGGAGTACTTCGCCTTTTCCACTAAAAATAAACAGCTGGTCGGTAAGCCGGTCCAGCAGGTAGCGGTCGTGCGATACCAGCAAGAGAATACCCGGATAATTTGCAAGGAAATCCTCCAGGATGTTGAGTGTATCAATGTCCAGATCGTTCGCGGGCTCATCCAGTATCAGGACGTTCGGGTTCTGCATCAATACGCGCATTAATAGCAGGCGTTTTCGCTCACCCCCACTCAACTTGCTTACCAAGCCGAATTGTTTTTCGGGCGGGAAAAGGAACAAGGTTAGGAGCTGGGTTGCAGTTAAGGTATCGCCATTGGCCATCGTGATGTATTCGGCCACGTTCTTTACCACGTCGATAACCCGGTCGCCGGCGTCGACGGTCAGCCCCGTTTGTCGGTAATATCCGGTAACCACCGTGTCGCCTACCGTTACCGTGCCCGAATCGGGCGGGATGACTTTGGTGACCAAGTTTAGGAAGGTGCTTTTGCCGGAACCATTGCGTCCCGCCAAACCGATACGATCCCCTTTCTTGAATACATAGGAAAAGCCACGGATAATGGTGTTGCCATGGTATGACTTCGTGACATCGTCGAGCTCCAGGATTTTCCCGCCCAACCGGCTTACCTTTACACTGAGTTGTACGGAGCCTCGCACTCCGGCCGGTTGCGTTTTTTCCTTCAACTCATGGAAGGCGTCGATGCGCGCCTTCGACTTCGTTCCCCGGGCCTGCGGCTGGCGCCGCATCCACTCCAACTCTCGCCGGAGCAAATTGCGGTTTCGTTCCAACGTGGTCTCCGCTGCCGCTACCTGTTCTGCACGCTTTTCAAGGTAGTAGCTGTAATTTCCCGTATAACGCTGAAGTGAGCCGCTATCTAATTCATATATTGATGTACAGACATTATCGAGGAAATAACGGTCGTGCGTGACAAGCAACACCGTTTTTTTGCCTGTTAAAAGCCACTTTTCGAGCCATTCGATGGTTTCGATGTCAAGATGGTTGGTCGGCTCATCAAGGATATATACATCGGGTTCGTCAATAAGCAACTTAGCCAGTGCCAGGCGTTTCCGTTGGCCACCCGAGAGCGTATCGATTCTCTGGGAAAGGTCTGTCAATTGGAACCGGGACAGGATGCCTTTGATGGTATGTTCATAATCCCACGCGTCGGTCGCGGTGAGTTGGTCGCTTAGTTCGGCTACCTGGAGGGCATCGGCAAGCGGGTCTGACACCAGCTCTTCGTAGCGGCGGATAAGCTGTTGCTGCTGGTGATCCGCACTATAGATGAAATCTGCGATGGTTTCAAACTGCTTGAAATCCGGATCTTGCCGCAGATGCCCCAGACGCGCTCCTCTTTCACGTACAACCAGGCCTTCGGTAGGATCTATTTCGCCCGAAAGGATACCGAGCAGCGTGGATTTACCGGCGCCATTGGCACCGACCAATGCGGTGCGCTCACCCCGCTGTAAAGCGAAATGGATGCCCTTGAACAACCACTTGTCGTGGTACGAATGGCCCAGCTGCTCTGTGGACAAAATGCTCATATGTGTTGTTTAATATCAGCCCAATAGTACGTATGGACCCCCTGCTCGCCGGCCTCAGCTACCCGGCATAATGCGCTCGATACCCACTTGGCCGGAATGGCGCGATATTTTGATAATCTACTGATTAACAGCGAATTAATTAATTTGAATACGATGCCGGCCAACGATTCCAACCCTCTTTTTTCGTGCCGGTTTCCCAGGAGCAGCGATGGGCGGAACACATGTGTTTGCTCGAAGCCTACACCGATGATATCCCGCTCGGTTTCGCCCTTCATCCTAAGATAGAAATTGGACGACCCTGGGTTAGCCCCCACTGCCGAAACCAGCAAAAATGCCGTTGCCCCGTTGTCCTTTGTATACTTGGCTGCGGCCACGGGATAGTCATGGTCAATCCGGTAGTACTCGTCGAGATCGGGAGTTTTTTTCCTCGTGGTACCTAAACAACAGAAGACGTCGTCGCCCACAAGTTGCTCCTTAATGTCGGCAAGTGATCGGTAATCGGCGACCAGTTGTTTCAACTTGGCATGCCTGATACCGGTATCGCGGCGGACAATAGCCGTGACCGTGGTATAAGCCGGGCTGTCCAGCAGTTCATGCAAGAGGTGCCCACCAATTAATCCGGTGGCGCCGAACAGGATAGCCGATTTCTGAGTTGCCATATTCCGGTGCAAAAATACGGAAATATATCGGATCTGTGCGGAAGCGCAAAAGAAGTGTCGCCGCACTGCCCTGTCGGGCGGCGGTTACCCCAAAGGCAGGAACACGTCTATGATATCAAGTGCGTTGGCCAGGGGTTTTTCAATAGGGACCGGGTACCCAGCAACTTCCTTGAAGCAGGCGATCCCGATGGAGAGTATAACGGGCGATACCTTGTTGCCGGTATCGAGCTCAAACCGTTGCTGAGGCATTAGACCAGACGCGGGAAGGATGGGAGAATGCTCGTGGCAGCTGTGGTAAGTATCCTTTTCGGCGTTTACCATGGCTGCAACCACTGTAAAACGCACACCGGTTGCGTCTTTCGGCAACGAAAGGACAGCCGGAGCCCAGTGTTCGGGCAAGATGACATGCAATTTTCCCGAGTTCCAGTCGAAGCTACGCTGGACGGGTGCGTAATAGACATCTTTCCACGCCGAGCTGCCGTTGAAGCTGAAGCCGACCAGTAAAGGCAGGTTTTCCCATACAAGACGCCGTTTGCCCCGGTCGTTTACTCCGTCGCCCTTGATAAGCTGAAGCACCCGCTTATTCAGCCGGGTTTGCATCGTTCCCTCGTGAAATAAAGGAAGCACCCCGCGCATGGCCAATCGGAGTTGTTTGGCCACAGCCGAAGCCCTGCCGAATTCCGCACTATTCTCGCGTGACCTTTCGAGTTTGGGGTCGGTTGCCATCCGCTTGGGACTAACGCCACCCTTTGTCTTGGCCAGGTACGCGTCTCCCTGTTGATAGAAAGTTACGTCGCCAAGTTTTCCTTTGAGCTTGATTTCACCGAGTTGGTATGCCATGGTTATGTGGTAAATGCCTTACGAAGGTAGGGAATATCCATTAGAAAACCAATGGTTCCCCAGCTTTAACGCAGTGTTTATCCAGTATTTCCCCAGTGTTTTCCCAGTACATAACGATAAGCAAAAGAGTGCCTTTCCCTTTCGGTTAACCTCAAAGTACCGTACACGACGATGGGCCGTGGGGTGAAAAAGGCGATATCAGAGATGGGTATAAAATAGGGATAAGGCGAATTTTCAATTCAACCTGTGCGGAGCAATCAAGTCAAATTTTGGGATATCCACTTCAAAAATGGAGCTGTCGAGCTCGCGCAGCATCTGGTATGTGCCGCCCATGGTACCCATGTCGCTCTTGAGATTACAACCAGAAACGTATTCATGACGCTCACCCGGTTCGATAACGGGCTGCAGGCCCACCACGCCTTCGCCTTCTACCTCACGGTGGGTGCCGTTCGAATCGAAGATATACCAATGCCGTCGTAAAAGCTGTACACTGTAATCGCCTAAGTTTTCGATGGTAATCCGATACGCAAACATGAAATGTTCGTTTTCGGGGTTAGAATACTCAGGCTGGTACACCGTTTCGACCGAAACCTTTACACCGTCAGTGATTTGTGTGGCCATGCGCTCAGCAGATTTTTGGCCAAATTAATAAATGTGTTTCAATAAATGAAACCAAGCGGCACAATATCCAGCACCGCACCGGATTTTAAGCACCTTTTTATTACGTTTGTACATGCATTACGGAACGCTGTACCTCATACCGGTGCCTTTGGCAGACGATGCTGCTGCGGCCTCATTTACGCCCTATCTCAGGGAAACCATCAACGCCATCGACGAGTATATCGTGGAAAACGGAAAAACCGCCCGCAGGTTTCTGAAGCAAGCCGGTATCAGCACGCCCCAAGACAAACTGGTCCTGCATGATTACGGAAAACATGAGCGGGGGAAAACCGATGCAACGGCCTATTTTTCGGGCTTGTTCTCGGGTAAGGATGTGGGCCTGATGAGTGAGGCCGGCTGCCCCGGTGTGGCCGACCCCGGTGCGGACATCGTGTCCGAAGCCCATCGACGGGGCATCAAGGTTGTGCCTTTAGTTGGTCCCAGTTCGATTATACTGGCGTTGATGGCGTCGGGATTCAGCGGTCAAAGCTTTACATTCCACGGGTACCTGCCGATAGATAAAGGTGCCCGCGCCCATCGCATAAGCCTGCTGGAACAAGCTGCCCGGCGGGATAAGCAAACGCAGTTGTTCATCGAGGCCCCTTTTCGTAACAATCAGCTGCTGAGTGAGCTACTACGCGTATGCAAACCAGGCACACAGCTTTGCGTGGCCGCCAACGTTACCGCCGCCGACGAGCAGATCATCAGCCAGCCGGTACGCAAATGGCGGGAAGAGAACCACGATTTTCATAAAAAACCAGCAATTTTTCTGCTTTTCTAGTTGTGGAAACCGTAAAGCATACCGATGTCCTGATCGTCGGGGCCGGTCCCTCGGGATTGATGATGGCCGCCCAGTTGCTCCGTCACGGCATACAGCCGATGATCATCGATGCGAAACCAGGGCCGGGCCGTGAGCCCCAAGCCATGCTTGTACACGCACGCGCATTGGAGCTTTTCAGGCAGCTCGGGATGGCCGATTCGTTGCTTGCGCAGGGCAGGTCTTATTACGCTATCCAGTTCTTCGGACGTGGTGCACCGAAGGGCTTGTTGGATTTTTCAGCGCTGGCGGCCGACACGGCCTTCCCGTTTATCCAGCGTACAGGCCAGGAGGGCATAGCGCGGCTTCTGCTCAGTCGGCTCACAGAAAATGTGTGCCCTGTTGTGTGGGAAACTTGCCTGGAATCGCTCAGGCAGGACGACACTGCGGCAACCGCGACCTTAGTGCGCCAGGGCAGGCGCGAGAACTGGCGGTGCACATGGGTGATAGGGGCTGATGGTCGGCAAAGTACGGTGAGGGGGCTACTCAATATACCGGTTGAAGGGAGTGGGCCCGCACAGACGTTTTTTGTGGCCGATGTGGAAATCAAACAAGCGGATAACCGGAAAATCCGCCTTTTTTCATACGGATTGGGAACCCTGACGGTCATTCCCCTCGGTTTGACGGATTGCTATCGGATCATCGGCCCCCTACCCGGCGCATACGATGCGGCGCTGGATAAGCCGATCCGATATGCGGACATCAGCCCGGGGGTGGAGGCAGCATTGGGTGCTGATATGCCGGTGACAAGGTGCCTGTGGGCTGGCCGGTTTGGCTATCGGAAACAGTTTGCTGAGCAGGTGTACCGCCAGCGGTGCTTCCTGATCGGCGATGCGGCACATGGGATATCTCCCGTTGTGGGGCGGGGGATGAACGAAGGCCTGTACGACGCCGCCAACCTGGCCTGGAAACTGGCTGGCGTAGTGAACGGCCGGATGGCCGCCCGGATACTGCATACGTACCAACAGGAACGATTGCCCGGGGCGAGGATGGATAACGGGGTTTTTGAACTTCTGGAAAACAGCCCGGCATGGCTAAATTGGCTGAGGAGCGCCCGCCTGGTTAAGCGGATTAACCGGATTGGCAGCAGCCCGGGTCGCCTGGAGCATGCATTTGACCGATTGGCCGGCCTCAGCACCGATTATCGCCAGTCTTCCCTTTCCGTACACCATGCGTCCGGAGGCCGAATCAGGGCAGGCGACCGGCTTCCATACCTGCCGGTCTTCGACGAGAAAACCAAAACACAGACCGACCTGCATCGCTGGTGCGAAAAGCCGGGGTTTGTTTTGCTGGTGCTGGGCACCATAAGCCATCATCACCTGAACATCATTGGCCAGTGGATGCGCCAGAAGTATCCACGTGAAATGCACCTTTACTACCTCCCCTATTCGTTTCAGAACCAGCAGGTGTTTGACTTATTCGAAGTGAATTCAACAGGCACCAAAATCGTACTCATCCGGCCGGATATGTATATCGGATACATCAATGACATGCTCAACGTATCCCTTATCGATACGTATATGGAGGAAATTTTCGGGTGGGCATTTTTTGGTCATTTGCCGGAAAAGCGCTAACTATGCAACAAACGATGCGCCCACAATGAAATCAACGGTAGGCAGCCAACAGACGGAATGGATGATGAAAGAATTTGCGTCGCTTTCGTTGACAGAGCTATATCGCATCCTGCAACTGCGGCAGGAGGTGTTTATTCTGGAGCAGGCTTGTGTATATAGCGACCTGGACGATAAAGATCAGCTGTCGCACCACCTGATGGCGTGGCAGGGCAACACCCTGGCGGCTTATACGCGGCTCATCCCCTACGGCATCTCCTATCCGGATGCGCTCAGTATCGGGCGGGTGGCGACCGCCGCAGGTTTTCGTGGGCAAGGGCTGGGCGAAGCGCTGATGAGGCGGAGTATTGAAGCGCTGTACAGTCTGAACGGATATAAAACCATAAAGATTGGTGCACAGCAGCACCTCAACGCTTTTTACAGGCGGCTGGGCTTTGAGCAGACAAGCGGGCCCTATATGGATGCCGGAATCTTACACATCGAGATGACGCTGCTGCCAGAAAAGCGCGGATGAAGGTGCCTTGTTCCAACAACTCGTGCAATCGTTGGGTTTTATAAAGGAATCGCTGTAATTTAGCACCGATGAACATCGATTACGAAAATCTTTCGCCCGAGATGGTGCAGCTGGTTGTTGCTGCGTTTTTAATCAGACTTATCGTCTGGGTGTTTTATGCCAATACCGTACGCAAGACATTAGCGTGCATTTCGCCCGAAAACCGGCTGATGAGGCCTAACCAAGCGTGGCTGTTGGTGATACCCTTTTTTAATATTTACTGGAATTTTTCGGTGGCATCGCGGGTAGCTGATTCGCTTACCAATGAGTTTTATGACCGCAAAATAGCGGAAGAAGAACATCCTGGCCGAATTGCCGGGATGTGGTATGCCTGGCTCTTTTTGCTGTCGAACATCCCGCTGCCGGCATTTATCCTGGTCACAATAGGCTTACTGAGTATCATTTATTTCGTTGGCTATTGGGTGAAAGTGAATAATTTCAGGAACCTCTTGATGGAACATGAAAAACGCAGAGAAAACCAGCAGACCGATGATGAAACTCCATGAACTGACCAACCACCTTGAGTCGATAGCACCGTTGGATTATCAGGAACCTTACGACAATGCCGGGCTTTTGGTGGGGAGCCCCGATAAGGAAGTAAATCAGGCACTCCTATCCCTGGATTGCACGGAAGCCGTGGTGGATGAAGCGATAGCGTTGGGCTGCGACCTGGTTATTTCCCACCACCCTATTGTCTTTAAGGGCCTTAAGCGATTTAACGGCAATACTTACGTGGAACGGGTGGTCATGAAAGCCATCAAACACGACGTCGCGTTGTATGCCATCCATACCAACTTGGACAATGTGCTGGGTGGCGTGAACAGTAAGATTGCGCAGCGCCTGGGGCTGTTGGACACGCGGATACTCAGTCCGAAGCGCGATTTGCTCAACAAGCTGGTGGTGTTTGTGCCGCTGGCGCATGTGGATCACGTGCGGACGGCGTTGTTCACGGCGGGAGCTGGCAGCATCGGAGACTACGATGCTTGTAGTTTCAATGCGCCCGGCTACGGAACATTCCGGGCCGGCGAAGGAACCCATCCTTTTGTTGGCCGTCCGGGAGCGCACCATCGGGAAGAGGAAATACGGGTCGAGGTAATTTTTCCGGCGGCGAAAGAACGGGCGGTATTACGGGGGCTTTTCGAAGCGCATCCCTATGAAGAGGTGGCCTACGATGTGTATCGGCTGCAAAACAGCCACCAAGGTGTCGGAAGTGGGCTAATTGGCCATCTGAAGCAGCCCATTGACGAAAGCGACTTCCTGGCGCTGCTCAAGGCGCAGCTGGGCGCGCAGGTTATCAGGCATACCGCGCTCCGCGGCACGCCGGTGGTCGATGTAGCGGTGTGTGGCGGCGCCGGCGGCTTCCTTCTTGGCCAGGCCATCCGATCGGGCGCGGACGTATTTGTGACAGCAGACTACAAGTACCACGAGTTTTTTGACGCCGAGGGAAAAATTGTGATAGCGGATGTGGGACATTTTGAAAGCGAACAGTTTACGCAGCAACTATTGTTGGAAATTATTCAGAAAAAATTTCCTACCTTTGCAGTCCGTTTGACAAGAATGGACACGAACCCAATAAAATATTATAGTTAAATGGAACAAACTATAGAACAAAAACTGAGGGCGCTTTGGCTGCTGCAGACCATCCATACCAAAGTCGATAAAATCCGGCAGGTACGGGGCGAATTGCCGATGGAAGTAAGCGACCTGGAAGACGATATCGCTGGGCTGGAGACCCGTATAGAGAAAATCCGGGGTGAACTGGATGAACAGGAAGATGCCATTGTTAACCGCCGCAACATGATACAGGATGCGCAGGCGGCGATAAAGAAATACGAAGGCCAGCTCAATGAGGTAAAAAATAACCGCGAGTACGACGCCATCACCAAAGAGATAGAAATACAAGGGTTGGATATCCAGGTGAGCGAGAAGAAAATCCGTGAGTTTGAGTTTGAAATCAAAAATAAGACGGAAGTTTACGAAGGCACGCTGGAGACGCTGGAAACGGCAAAGAAGGACCTTGAGGTAAAAAAAGGCGAATTGGACACCATCACCGGTGAAACCCAGAAGGAAGAAGATGAGTTGACCAAGCAAGCCGACGAAGCGGAAAAAGATATAGAAGAACGGTTGATGCGGGTCTATCGTAGGCTGAGAGGCTCCTATAAAAACGGGCTGGCCGTTGTTTCGATAGACCGCGACAGTTGCTCGGGCTGCCACAATAAAATTCCGCCCCAGAAGCAGCTTGAAATCCGTCAGCGCAAGAAAATCATCGTGTGTGAGCATTGCGGCCGCGTACTTGTGGATGAAGCCATGGCCGAAGAAACTGCGGCGTCCCCGGTTGCTTAACCGGATAAATCCAATAAAACAGATACGCCCGGCAAAATTTTGCCGGGCGTTTTTTGTCGAAGATTTTTAGTATTTTCCAAGGGCAAACCATTATCTTTAGCGGCAGTTGAGAGACCGACAAACTTGCATGTAAGCGCAAGTTTGTCTAAGTTTGCTTACCTCACGATTAGTTGACAACGGTAAATGACAAAACAAACAGCACCCGATCTGGGCGAGCAAAGTGAAATACAAGTTTTTGGAGCGAGGGTTCATAACCTCAGAGATATCGATGTAAGTTTTCCCCGGAACGAACTCGTCGTTGTGACAGGGTTGAGCGGCAGCGGAAAGTCTTCGCTTGCTTTTGATACGATTTATGCGGAAGGCCAGCGGCGGTATATGGAAACGTTCAGTGCGTATAGCCGCCAGTTTTTGGGCGGCATGGAACGGCCCGATGTGGACAAGATCGCGGGATTGAGCCCTGTTATATCCATCGAGCAGAAAACCACGAGTAAAAACCCCCGTTCTACGGTGGGGACGATCACCGAAGTTTATGATTTCATGCGATTGCTTTTCGCCCGGACCGGCGAAGCATTCTCTTATGTGACCGGCAAGCGAATGGAGCGGATGTCTGAGGACCAGGTTGTGGACCGGATCATCGCGCAGTTTGAAGGCCAGGCGGTTAATGTGTTGGCGCCCGTGGTAAAAGGACGCAAAGGCCACTATCGCGAATTGTTTGAGCAGATCCGTAAACAGGGATATGTGAAAGTACGGGTGGACGGCGAGCTGTTGGATCTGGTGCCCAAAATGCAGGCCGACCGCTACAAGATTCATGACATCGAGGTGGTCATCGATCGGCTTATGGTATCGGAAAAAGATCGTAAGCGCCTTTATACGTCGGTAATGCAGGCAATGAAGACAGCCAAAGGCATCATTAAAATCAGCGACAAGTCCAACAATGAATATTTTTACAGCCGGTACCTGATGGATGCGGAATCGGGTATATCTTACGACGAGCCCCAGCCTAATACGTTTTCCTTCAACTCACCATACGGAGCGTGTGAGCGGTGTGCCGGGCTGGGTTATATTTATGAAGTGGACCGCGATGCGGTGGTGCCCGATCCGAAACTGAGTATCATGAAGGGTGGACTGGCCCCACTTGGTGAATACCGCGATACGTGGAATTTCCAGGTGTTGAAAGCGGTGGCAAAGAAATATGATTTTTCGTTGTCGACTCCCATTGAAAAGTTAACGGAGGCGCAGCTGGATATCCTGATGGGCGGCACGGAAGAGGAGGTTGTCGTGCCCGTTTCCTATAGCAGCTGGAACAAGAAAGATTACCGGATCACGTTTGAGGGCCTGTTCAAAATGCTTGAAGACCAAAGTGATCGCCAGGGGCATAATGGGCTTCAATTGGAAGACTTCCGTGCACAACGGGTCTGCCCAACCTGCCACGGAGCCCGCCTGAAAAAGGAGTCACTCCATTTCAAGGTCGCGGGGAAAAACATCCATGAATTGGCATCGATGGATATTAACACGCTTGCAGCCTGGTTTGCTGATGTGGAGCCGCAGCTGGATGAGCGGCAGCAGGTGATTGCCAAAGAAATTCTGAAAGAAATCCGTTCCCGCCTGGGGTTCCTGCTCGATGTGGGGCTCAATTACCTGACCCTCGACCGCACGGCAAAGACGCTTTCGGGCGGTGAGGCGCAGCGTATCCGGCTGGCCACCCAGATTGGCTCCCAGCTTGTTAATGTACTGTATATCCTAGATGAGCCGAGCATTGGGCTGCACCAACGCGATAACGAGCGGCTCATCGCTGCACTTAAGAACCTTCGTGACATCGGCAACTCCGTGTTGGTGGTGGAACACGATAAGGATATGATTCGCAACGCCGATTATGTGATTGATATGGGGCCCGCCGCGGGTGCACATGGCGGTCTGGTGGTCGCCCAGGGGACGCCGGATGAAATCGAGGAGGCCGATACGCTGACTGCGGCCTACCTGAATGGAACCCGGGAGATACCGGTACCGTTGAAGCGGCGGGCGGGCAACGAGCATTCGTTGCGCCTGTCGGGCGCATCGGGAAACAACCTCCGGAACGTTTCGGTCGAATTCCCGCTGGGTAAGCTTATCCTCGTGACCGGGGTTTCGGGCAGTGGAAAATCCAGCCTCGTTACGGAGACGCTGTATCCTATTCTGAACCACCATTTTTTCCGGGCCAAAAGGACCCCACTACCCTATCGGAAAATCGAAGGGCTGGAACACATCGATAAGGTCATCGAAATCAACCAGAGCCCCATCGGGCGTACGCCGCGCTCCAACCCGTCGACCTATACGGGCGTATTCTCGGACATCCGGGCCTTGTTTGTCCAATTGCCGGAATCCAAGATCCGCGGATATAAGCCCGGCAGGTTTTCCTTTAACGTGAAAGGCGGGCGTTGCGAGACGTGCCAGGGGGCAGGCATGAAGGTCATTGAAATGAACTTCCTGCCCGATGTGCAGGTGCCCTGCGAAACCTGCAACGGAAAGCGGTACAACCGGGAGACGCTGGAAGTACGGTACCGGGGGAAATCGATCAGCGACGTGCTCGACATGCGTATTGACGATGCGGTCTCCTTTTTTGAGAACATTCCGGCCATCTATCGCAAAATCAAAACGCTGCGAGATGTGGGGCTGGGATACTTGACATTGGGCCAGTCGTCTGTGACGTTGTCGGGGGGCGAGGCACAGCGGGTGAAACTGGCCACAGAGCTTTCAAAGAAAGACACGGGCAAGACGTTCTATATCCTGGACGAGCCGACAACCGGGCTGCATTTTGAGGATGTGCGTGTTTTGCTTGACGTGCTTGACCGCCTGGTAGACCGCGGTAACACCGTGCTGGTGATTGAACATAACCTCGACGTGATCAAAGTTGCCGATTGGGTGGTCGACCTGGGCCCCGAAGGTGGTGTCGGTGGTGGTGAAATCCTTTTCAGTGGGACGCCGGAAGACCTCCTAAAGTGCGAAAGGAGTCAGACGGCCCGATTTCTCGCGACAGAAATGCACGGTGTAGGCACCTTTTCGTAACTTTGCTGCTTATGTCAGATATTATCCAATTGTTGCCGGATGCGGTGGCCAACCAGATAGCCGCAGGTGAAGTGGTACAACGCCCAGCCTCGGCAGTGAAGGAACTGATGGAAAACGCGATTGATGCCGGTGCCGACAAGATAAAACTGATTGTAAAGGACGGTGGAAAATCGCTTATTCAACTGATAGACAATGGATGCGGCATGAGCATAACCGATGCGAGGTTGTCTTTCGAGCGTCACGCTACGTCTAAAATCCGGAAGGCGGATGATCTCTTCGCCATCCGTACCATGGGTTTCCGTGGGGAGGCGCTGGCCTCTATCGCGGCGATTGCCCACGTGGAGCTTAAGACACGCCGTGTGGAAGACGAATTGGGTACGCGCATCGAAATTGCCGGATCGGATGTGGTACGCCAGGAACCGGAAGCACTTCCTGCGGGAACAAACATCAGCATAAAAAACCTGTTTTACAATATTCCTGCCCGTCGTAACTTCTTGAAAAGCAACGCGGTGGAGATGAGACATATCGTTGAGGAATTCCAACGCATAGCGCTGGCGTACCCCAACATCCATTTCACGCTTCATGGCGATGGCCAGGAGCTGTTCCACTTGCCGGCAGAGCCCCTTAAACAACGGATTGTACACGTATTTGGAAACAGCTACAATCAACGCTTGGTTCCGGTAGCGGAGGAGACAACCATCATCAACCTTAACGGGTTTATTGGTAAGCCCGAGTATGCTAAGAAAACCCGGGGAGAGCAATATTTTTTTGTAAACAACCGCTTTGTGAAAGATCCCTATCTCAATCATGCGGTGGTGAAAGCCTATGAGGGAATCTTACCTCAGGATAGTTTTCCATTATACGTATTGTTTATCGCTATCGATCCGGCGAAAATCGATATCAATGTGCATCCTACGAAAACGGAAATTAAATACGAGGACGAACGGGCGATTTATGCGATACTTCAATCGGCGGTAAAACGATCGTTGGGGCGCTATAACATTACGCCCACACTTGATTTCAACCAGGAGACAGGATTCAGCCAGATGATTAGCCCCAAACCATTGGAAGAGATTACCCCGCCTTCGATCACCTTCAATCCGGATTATAATCCTTTTGATGGCGGCAGGTCCGGCGACGCAAGGCAGCAGGCTGTAGTTCCCAGTCAATGGGAGACACTTTACCAGATCTCCGAACAGCAGCCGGATGCTCAATTGCCGTTGCATGGAGCGGAGCGGAGTAATGCTATGGAGCCTACGCGTTCTGCCCGCAAACAGCCTTTCCAGCTCCACAACCGTTACATCATGTCGCAGATTCATTCGGGCTTTATCCTTATTGATCAGCAGGCGGCACATGAACGGATTCTATTTGAGCAGTTCCGGCAGCAACAGGAGAGCCGGCAGGGCGCCAGCCAGCAAAGCCTTTTTCCACAAACGGTGACATTCTCCGGTTCTGACTCCCAATTGATTACCGATTTATTGCCCGATATCCAGGCATTGGGCTTTCAGATACGCGAATTCGGAAAAAACACGTTCGTGGTTGAAGGAATTCCTGCGGATCTGACGACGGGGCTGGACGAACGCGAAGTGCTGGACCGGCTTCTGGAAGACTATAAGCATAACCAGGCCCAATTAAAGCTTCCGAAGCGGGAACAACTGGCAAAAAGCCTCGCCCGGCATGCGGCTATCAGGCCCGGCATGGAGTTGACAACAGAAGACATGGACGACCTGATTGATCGGTTATTTGCGTGTGAAATGCCGAACGTGTCGCTGAAAGGTAAACCCATTATTCTTACTTTTACCCTGCAAGAGCTGATGGAACAGTTTGAGCGCTAAACACGGAATGAAAAATTATGTTTAACAATACCACATCCCCTTTTTCCGGCATGTCGCCGGTCGTTAAAAACCTGCTCATTATTAATATCATCTGTTTCGTTGGCGGCTCACTGATTTTCACCCGGGCCAATGATTTATTTGGTGTTTATTATCCAGACTCCCCCGGCTTCCATGTCTGGCAGGTCATCACCTACATGTTTATGCACGGCGGGATAGCGCATATTTTCTTCAATATGTTTGCCCTATTCATGTTCGGTCCGGTATTGGAGCAAGTATTTGGTTCGAAGCGCTTCCTGAACTTCTACCTGATCACCGGTTTGGGTGCACTGGTTTTACAATTTGCGGTGCAGGCGCTGGAAGTGTACATGATTGTAGATTCTTTTTCTGCGAAAGCGTTCCTCTCGGAAATCGATGTGGCCAACCGAAGTGCCCGCGTATTAAGCAGCCTTCCACTGGAAAGCAGGCAGGCACTCCTGTCTGTATATACCACCCCCATGGTCGGGGCCTCGGGCGCCATATATGGTCTGTTGATTGCATTTGGTTACCTGTTTCCGAATACGCCGTTGATGTTGATTTTCCTGCCGGTGCCGATTAAAGCGAAGTATTTCATTCCGGTGATGATTCTGATTGAATTGTTTTTGGGTGTATCGCGCACGGGGTCTTCCGTGGCCCACTTTGCGCACATTGGTGGCGCGCTGTTCGGTTTCGTATTGATTAAACTGTGGGGAATACGGCGACCTAATTATTGGTAGGTGCTTCTGGTAACCGAGGATATTCAGAATTTTTTTTCATATATTAGCCCGTGTTATCTAAATGATTATACAGGGAGCACGCGATGAAAAAGTCATGGGTTGGCGGTTTATGGCATAAAGCTTTCCGTTCGGGGAGTCCGCTATTCCTGTTTATCGGTATCAACATCCTGGTGTTTGTTGGGCTTGGTGTGCTCTCACTGGTTTCTGCGCTTGGCTTTACGGATGTTTCGTTAGCTGGCTACGTACTGCCATGGATTCAGTTGCCCGCGTCGGTTTCTGCCTGGTTATACAAACCCTGGACGTTATTTACCTATATGTTTACGCAACAGGGGTTATTCCACGTCCTGTTCAACATGCTTTGGCTGTTTTGGCTGGGCATTATTTTTCTCGATTTCCTAAAGAAAAGGCAATTCACTTTTGTTTATCTGGCTGGAGGGATCGTTGGCGGAATACTCTATCTGTTAGCCTATAATCTTATTCCGGTGTTTAGGGAAGAGGCTTTCCGGACGGTGATGATTGGTTCTTCGGCGAGCGTAAGTGCTATTGTATTCGCCACGGCGACGCTTTTACCGGATTATACGATCCGAATGCTTTTCTTTGGCAACGTCAAACTAAAGTACCTGGCGTTGGCCTTCATTGTAATCGATGTGCTGGCGATTGCGGGGTTCAATGCCGGCGGGAGTATTGCTCATATCGGCGGGGCGTTGTTTGGCTTCGTTTACATTAAGCGATTGCAAAACGGTCAGGACTGGAGCCGTATGCTGGGCAGGCAGGAGCGTCGGAAAAAGCTTCGGGTGGTACGAAATGAGCATCCTGTCCATGAGGAGCCCCTGGTACCAAACCAGGAAGTGATTGATCGGATTTTGGATAAGATTTCGCAATCCGGTTACGACAGCCTAACGAAAGCGGAAAAAGAGGCCCTGTTTAAAGCCAGCAAGCAAGGTCAAAACGAATATTGATGGCAAGAAAACGCGGGCGTACGAAACGGCTGGGTTTTTTCAGTAAATCCGTGCTGTTGGCAAATGTTTTTGCGGCGGCAGCTTTGTTGTTAAGTTACCTGGCGCCGATCATTAACCCACAGGTGTTCTGGCCGTTTGCGTTTCTTGGCATTGCTTATCTCCCGTTGCTGGCCATTAACGGCCTGTTTGTTGCATATTGGCTGGTGCGGAGTGCCCCATATGGCGCCATTTCCTTTTTTGCCATTGTTTTGGGGTGGAATATCTTGCAAAAGCATTACGGCTTTAGCGCCAGGGTGCCGGAAAACGTCATCGCATCGCCGGACACCGGTCATATTCGGGTATTGACCTATAATGTACATTTTTTCAGGGCGTTTGAGCAGGAGGACACGAAACTGACTATTCGTGAGGAAGCCATGCGATTGATGGACAGTGTATCGCCGGATGTGATCTGCATTCAAGAGTACTACACCCGACAGAAAGGCAAACATAATATGGCTGCAGCGTTTGAACGGGAAATCAATATGCCCTACCATTACATTTCCCCGACGGCGGAGAACGATTACGAGGCTTATGGGATGGCTATATTTTCACGATACCCCATCGTTGAATCCGGTGTCCTCCCAGAGCACGAATACGGGGTAAATCGGATCATTTATACAGATATCAATAAAGGGGGGCAGGTTTTCAGGGTTTATAATGTCCATTTACGCTCGTTCGGTTTTCAAAAGGAAGATTATGATTTTATCAACAACCCGTCGAAAACCATTGAGAAAGACGCCGCCTCCACCAAGCGCATCGGCGGCCGGTTGAAGCATGCCTTTCGGGCCCGCAGCGCACAGGCCGTAGCGCTGCGAGAACATAGCCATGCCTGTAACTTGCCTTATCTTATTGCGGGAGACTTCAATGACACACCGCTATCGTATGCAGTGAATGAAGTTTCAACCGGGTTGCGGAATGCCTTTCGCGAGAAGGGACGTGGTTGGGGTGTTACCTATAATGGCGATTTTCCTAACTTTCAGATTGATTATATCCTTTCGAGTAAGGCGTTCGAGGTGCAGCATTACCAGGTGATAAAAGTAAAATTATCCGATCATTATCCGGTATGGGCCGATCTGAGGCTTGAATGAGGTGCCCCAGCTTAGGTTGTCTGGATTGGCCGGTGGTGGCGACGGCCCTGGAAAATCAGCGCAAACATGACAACGCCCAGACAACCGACCAGGTTGAGCCAAAGGAAAGCCATTACATCGAACCACCAGAGCGACACCACCAAGATTTCGGTAAGGATTGCAGCGGTAAGCACCGCACGGCCCCCGGCTCGCTTTACATAGAATGCTACAATGAAAATACCCAGAATAGTACCGTAGAACAAGGAGCCCAGGATATTTACAGCTTCGAGCAAGTTACCCAGCTTACTGGCGTACAACGCAATGGCCACACAAAATATGCCCCATACAAATGTAAATGCCCGGGATGCGGAAAGGTATCCCCGTTCGGTGCCGGCTTTGTTTACAAATCGTTTATAGATATCAATGACCGTTGTTGAGGCCAATGAATTGATAGCACTGGCTGTTGCGCCCATGGAAGCCATGAATACGATGGCGACGAGCAGCCCGATGAGCCCCCGGGGGAAGTTTTCGGTTACGAAAGTCAGGAAAATATAGTTGTTGTCATTGGTGTCGGCAAAAGCATCGTTCTCCTGCATTAGCTCCACCAGATCGGCCCTGACTTCCTTGGCACGCACATCGGCCTGCTGCAGTTGGCTGCGCACGTCGGATATCACAGCTTCGTCATCGCTCTCCAACGCCGCAGTGAGCCGGTGAATCTGTTCCTGCTTTTCATCGAATATTTGTTTATGCTCAACCTTCAGCTCGTCAACCTGTGCCGCATAGCGGCTCTGTTCGATTTTGTGAAGCTCATATTTGTTGAAGAAGATGGGCGGGCTATTGTATTGATAAAAGGCAAACACCAAGATACCGATGAGCAAAATGGAAAACTGCATGGGAACCTTGAGCAGCCCATTCATCAGCAAGCCAATCCGGCTATCACGAATAGACGATCCGGTCAGGTATCGGCCTACCTGACTTTGATCGGTGCCGAAATAAGACAACTGTAGGAAGAAACCACCGATGAGGCCGCTCCAAAGCGTATATTGGTTATTCCAATCGAATGAAAGATCGATGGCGTTGGCTTTGCCAGACTTGCCTGCGATATGCAGGGCTTTTACCAAACCGATGTCTGCGGGGAGCATATATATCACCAGGACTCCGGCAGTGACCAGCCCACCGAAGATAATGGCCATTTGAAGCAGCTGGGTGTATGACACGGCTTTCGTACCACCATAAACGGTATAGAGCACCACAAGCGTACCAATGAACAGGGTGGTATATACTACATTAATCTGCAAAATGCTCGACAGGATAATGGCCGGCGCATAAATGGTAATACCCGTCGATAGGCCCCGTTGAATGAGAAACAGCAAGGCTGTGAATGCACGGGTGCGTACATCGAAGCGCTTTTCCAGGAATTCATAAGCCGTAAAAACCCGCAGGCGATGAAACATGGGCACGAACGAGATACTCAACACGATCATGGCCAACGGCAGGCCGAAATAGAACTGGACGAAGCTCATCCCTGAAGAATACGCGAGTCCCGGAGCGGAGAGGAACGTGATGGCGCTGGCTTGGGTAGCCATGACGGAGAGCGCAACGTGATACCATGGCAGTGATTTGTTGCCCAGCAGATACCCGTCGATATTGCGGATGCCACTGCTTTTGTATACGCCGTATGCGACGATGAGAAGCAGGGTACAAAACAGGACAATCCAATCCGTCGTACTCATCCGAAATAATTAGTGAAAAGGTAAAACAGCAGGATTAGCACGAGCAACCAGCCGATAACGATCCAGTAGAACCGTTTCCAGTTGCGGACGAAAGGAGGTAGTCCCTTATCCTTACCTGTCATGCTCGCGGCCGTTGAGCAGGGCGCCGACGAAGAAGCCGGCAAACAGCAACCCTGCCACTGCACCGATGACGGCGCCCAGGAAGCCTTCTTGGGCGATCACGCCGGTCAAACCGCCAAATATAGCACCAAGCAGGTAAAAATACGAGGAGTTGTTTTTTTCAGTGGAATGTTCTTCGATGTGTTTTTCCATGTCTATGTCCGTTTAATCAATGGGTTTCGCCAACAAATTTACGAATAATCTGTATGCGCCCGGTACGCCCGCCGGCAATTGCCTGAAAAAAGCGAGCGATGTATAAACAAAGTTACCTTCGCCATAGCGTGCAACCAGCAATGAACCATCGTTGGGCGACTCGCCTGGGTCGGCAACGCGCAAGGGCCGGCTGTATTGGTCGGCCGCCTGACCCACGAAGTAGAGCCCCCGCTCCTGTACCCACCCCTCAAAATCGGTGGGCGTAATCGTGTTCGGGTGGGTCAGCACGGGGCTATCGGGGAGCCGGACAGCTATGGGCGCGGTTTCGTCGGTTACCCTGGCGCTGCTGAGTTCCAGGGGGTATGGGCCGATGTCGGCGACATGCAATCCACGGCTTACATTGTATTGCACAACCAGTGTGCCGCCGGCTTTGACATACGCCATCAGACGGGGCTGCATGTATCGCATCCGTTGGTTAACGTTATACAGGCGAACACCGGTGACGATGGCATCATATCGCGATAAGTCGCCCGACAGGATATCCTGTTCATTTAATACCGTCACTTCCAGGCCAATTTCCCGTAACGATGAGGGTATGAGATCACCGGCACCCGGCAAATAGCCGATATGTTTAGCCGATATGCCTGTTTCCACCTTGCTGAGGCGGGCTTTTGCAGGCGGGAACCAGGTAATTTTCGGAATATGTTCGTAGCTGATCGTTTGAAAAGCGTACGCTGTTTCGGTTTCACCGGGATATTCCAGTACGATGCCTAGCGAGTCGGTCAGTGATGGGCTTTCCGCCGGATACAGGGTGATGTGGGCAACCGTTTCTGCGGCTTTGGTTGAAAAACTCAAGGGGATTTCGCCCGGCTCTGCCCGCCACCCCGGCGGTAGTTGCACGTGGGCAACCGCGGAAACCTGGTCTTGTGTGTGACTGGTAAACCGCACCTCAACAACCTTCGGGGCCATCCCGTTGAACACAAGTGCTTTCTGGCCAATATTGGCCGTTATTTGGGGCGCAATGACTAACGGCTCATACACTTCGCCTCTCACGGGGTGGGTGTATTTGTAAATAATCGGGTGCTCGAAAGTTAACGGTCTACCGTTAATGGATAGCGTAGTCGTTGATTTTGGTCCGTCGCCGTTGAGCGGTCTGCCTACATCGTCTTGATCAGCCACGTCAAAGCGGCCTAATCCATGCGCCTGCCGCAACCAATAGGGTTGAGTGATAACCGTGGTTGTGTATGGCGTTGATTGCTCATATAACTCGTTGAACGGCAACTGATGATCATCTACGGTCACGGTTACACCGGGTCGTCGTACGATGTATGCCGTGTTGATCGTTGTCTGTTCACCGGCCGCCAGCTGGGAAACAGGGGAATAACTTTCAAACCAGATTCCGCCACATGCGAGGATCAGGTTTTTGATTTCGGCTGCTTTTATGCTTCTCCAATGGTCATTTTCCATTTCGGATACCTGGGTTAACAGTTCGAAAAGTTTATCGATAGATTTCTCCGGGCGCTCCATATCAAATTGTTGGTCGATCTCAGCGACCAGTCGGGCGATGTGCTCTCCGCCATTGGTTCGCATCCACGACGTTTCGATATCGTCGAAAAGTGTCTCTTCTGGTGCATCGCCTGCCAGGACCTCGAAACGTTCAACCACATTCCCTCGCTGGCGTGCGGCTCCGAAACCCTGACTTTGGTGCTTGGACCGGCTTTCGGCTGCGATCTCACCGTATGACTCGCCCAGGAGCGGGTTATAGTCGCCAATGTTGATGAGGATGTGACTTGAAGATGGAGGAGAGCCCTGGAAAAAACTTGAAGTGTTCCAAAGGAGTCTTTTGGGTTGCCAGGTGGTTACCGAAGCAAGCTGTTCGGGGAAACGGCCGGGATCAGCAGCGGCTTCAAACGCTTCAATGGCCAGTAAAGCAGAAGCCTGATGGTGGCCGTGGCCGGCACGCTGATCCGGCGGGAACCTGGTGATGATGATATCCGGCTTGAATTTTCGAATCACCCATACCGCATCTGCAAGGATGCTTTCCCTATCCCATATACGAAAGGTTTCCTCGGGGGTTTTCGAAAAGCCGAAGTCTATTGCCGAAGAAAAGAATTGTTCGCCGCCATCGACCCCGCGGGCAGCAAGCAATTCGTTGGTACGGATGAGCCCGAGCTCCTCTGCCTGTTCGGTGCCGATTAGGTTTTGTCCGCCGTCGCCACGTGTTAGCGAAAGGTAGCCCGTTCGGAGATGTTTTTCTTTGGCGAGCCATGCAATGAGACGGGTGTTTTCGTCGTCGGGGTGCGCGGCGAAGTAGAGCACCGAACCGAGCGTGTTCAGCTTTTTGATCGCCTGTTTAATCTCCCCGGGATGCTGGGGTGGCAGCGTTTGTGCCGGAGCGAAAGTAGCAATGAAAAGAAGCAGTGAGGTTAGCGATACGAGTCGTTTCATATTCATGGCTTAAAGATAATGGTTATGAGATTCAAAACAAAAGCCGTCTCGCGTAAGCGAGACGGCTTTTGTAATTAACAATTAAAAAATCATTCGATCTTAAAGCTTGCTGCTTTTGCGGAAATACGGGAACTGATAAACAATTGTTCCTGCCGGAAGGCCCAGCTTTAAGAAGTTAACCTTTAACACGGGTAAAGATACGATAAAGAAAAGAACGGCCACCGCGGCCGAAACGACAAGTTTTCCACAGAAACCGCGTTTTCCACAGCGATTTGTGGAAAAGGTGCGCCGTCACCCTTTGTCTATCGAACCTAATACGCGCTTCATGAATGTGTTAAGCGCATCTTTACGATCCATTCCCGATCTTACCAGTTTATCCACTTCGATGGCGCCATACATATTCGAGATAAGTTCGCCGATAACGTCCAGTTCTTCATCTTTCAGTGAGGGAACCTCGGTCAGCGACTCCAGTGTCTCAATGGCTTCAAGTACATAATCCTGATCATTCGCTCCGATAAATTCGGTAAGGTGCTTAATTATGGGCAACTTCATTGAGCAAATCGATTAAAGGGTCGAATTTATTGGTTTGCACCTGATTGACCAATTGGCCGTTTTTGAATGCAGCAAATGTGGGCAGGTTGCTAACGTTTGCCAGTTGCCTGGATTGGGGAAACCGTTCGGCATCGGCAATGACAAATTGGATTTGTTCATTTTCTGAAGCCAGTTTCTTGAACTTCGGTTTCATAATCCTGCAGTTGCCGCACCAGGAGGCTGAATACTGTACCAGGACGACCTCGTTATTTTTTACGAGGTCCGCCAGGTTATCGTTTTCTAATTCTTGTAACATTTTTAATTAATTTTTGCCCGACGGGCTTAATTCATTGCCGGCTGGGTAGACAGGTACGCAGCTACACCATCACGGGTCGCATTCATCGCATCCTTACCTTCTTCCCAGTTGGCGGGGCACACTTCACCAAATTTCTGCACGTGGGTATATGCATCGATCAACCGGATGTACTCTTTCACGTTGCGCCCTAATGGCATGTCGTTTACACTTTCGTGGAACACTTTTCCCTCCTCATCGATGAGGTAAGTGGCACGGAATGTCACGTTTGAACCTTCAAAAAGGGAACCGAATTCCTCACTTTTCTTTTCTTCCCCTTCCAGTATACCTAATACACGGGAAAGATTGCGGTTGGTGTCGGCGAGAATAGGATAGGTTACGCCTTCAATGCCTCCATTGTCTTTTGGCGTGTTCAACCAGGCAAAGTGTACCTCGTTCGTGTCGCATGAAGCGCCGATGACGATCGTGTTGCGATTTTCGAACTCCGGGAGTGCTTCCTGAAATGCATGTAACTCTGTGGGGCAGACGAAAGTGAAGTCTTTGGGGTACCAGAATAACAGCACTTTCTTTTCCTTCTTCGCTGCTTCTTCGAAAATATTGATAAACAGATTATCGCCGAGATAATCAATGGCCTCAACGGTAATGTTTGGGAACTTTTTTCCTGTAAAACTCATAGTATATCTTCTTAAATTTTGTTGCTGCAAAGGTAAGGTTTATTGCCATGGATAAGTATCGTTTTTATCGATGTGCGATATAAATCATCTATCGGGGCGTACTTATGATTTCAGGATTACAATTCCGAAACGGATTTGAGTAGCCGGACTGTCACCGTTAATTGCTTTTCGATATATCTACACAAAATTGTATGTTTGCATGCTGAAAGATGGCCTCGTAGTTCAACGGATAGAATAGAAGTTTCCTAAACTTTAGATACAGGTTCGATTCCTGTCGAGGCTACATTAAAGGAAAGTCTACAATTCATCTTTCTCTTTTTTACAAGAATTTGAATAAGGCGCTTTCTCAGCTCAACATTCCTGGTCGTGTAGATGGGCGACGCAGACGCCGATGCCACTGGAAACCATTGGCCGCAGTGGAGAGTACAAAAGGATATTCCACACTTCGTTAGCTTGCAAATGGTCAAAACTCAAATATAAGGCCGATCAAAGGGGCAATCCTGGCGCAACGATGTAAAAGAAAAATGGCAATCTGCGGAATGAAAAAGTGAAATTCAGGGGAGACACCACTGTCGCCGCATTGAAGGTCTCCTTCTTCGGTCGGTTTTATTCGGGGTACAACCTCATTGCGCTTGATGACAACTATCAACACGCTTTAGTTGCCGGAAAAACCTTGAAATTCCTATGGATTCTCTCGCGTACAACGGCACTACCCGAAGAAACAAAAATGGATTCTCTGAGAATGGCAGCAGAAATCGGCTACGATCATTCCCAATTGGTCAGGGTAGAACACAATAACGTGCAGCCGAAGGAAGAGTGACTAGGGACTGGTTCTTGGCTCGCGAATGCTATTGCTGTTCCATTCCCGTTTTTATTGTCAACGTAGCTACCGAACCCTTCTTTTCCTGGCTTTTTATACTGAATGTACCACCAATGGTGCTCGACCGTTCCCGTATGCTGTACAAACCTTGATTTTCCTGATGGCTGGCAAAGCCAACACCATTATCAGATACGCTGATCGTCAACTGCTGCCCGGCATCAGAAAGATCAATTGCGGCTTCCGTGGCCCCTGCGTGTTGTATGACGTTGTTGACAAGTTCCTGGATGATACGATATAATACAAGCTCGTTTCTTTTGGGTATTTGGAAATCAGCCGAAAGCTGATTGTTGATTTTGATATCCAGTATGCCCAATTGGTTGATCTCGCCAACAAATTCGAAAAGCGCGCTAACCAACCCTTCTTTCGCTAACGTAACCGGCAAAAGGTTGTGTGCAATTCTTCGGATGTCGCCGTGTAGATTGCCGATTAACCGGGCTGTTTTCTCGAGTTGGTCGTTCCTTCTTTCTTCCGTCAGGAAAGGGATCGATTGAAGGCCCATTTTTGCAGCGCCCAATTGGGCAGCGACACTGTCGTGCAGATCACGGCTTATCCGGTTTCGTTCCCGTTCCTCACCTAAAATAAAAGAATTCAAGATAGCGATTTCTTTTTCCTGGCGTATTTGCCTTAGTTTGTGTTTATAGGCGTTGCGGTTGTAAATAAAAATGCCCCCCAAAACGGAAACCAATAGGGCGCCACCCAGCAGCGTGTAAAATATACTGGATTGCTGTTTCAGGATTTTCAGTTCCTGCTGGGCGATCTGTCTTTCTTTCTTTTCGGTTTGGTATCTGGTGTTGAGTTCGTTGACTCGCTTTTTGTTATTATCCGAAAGGCTTTTCTCATACAACTCCTCATACTTCTGGAAATACTCGGCGGAGGCTTTATAGGCACCCGCATTGTAGTAGATCTTTCCGGCATTGGCATAAGCAGTTAACAACCCCGTGTTATAGCTCGATTCGATATGCAGGTCAATGGCTTCGTTGATGCTTTTCTTTGCTTCTTCATGCCTGCCTTTTTCAGAAAGCTTATAACCATAGATATCCAACGCATCGGCCAATACACTTTTGTTCTGGGATACCCGCGACCTGCTGACCGCTTTTTCAATATACAGAATAGACTGATCGAGGTCCTCCTCGGTGGTCCCCATAATATAGTGGCCATAGCTGTATGCATCCGGCCTATTGTATTTCTCTCCAAGTTCGATGGCTTTCAGCGCCCATTTTCTGGCTTCCTGGAAATCGTCGGTTTTCTTGACATAAATCGCGAGGTTTGAGGCCAAACCCGCAATGAGCGTCGTATCCTGTATTTCCTCGAGAATGGCATATCCCTTTTTATAATACTTTATGGCTTCATCATAGTTCTCGTTCAACCCGATGAGGGTGGCCAGGTTGTTGTACGCGTACACCAGATGCAATGGTTTATCCTGGGTCTCCAATACTTCGACGGTAAGCAGCATGTAAGTTGCGGCCTCGTCATATTCACCCAGTCTAAAATGATTCGCTCCCAACGAATTCAATATGGCAGGGTACGCAGAATTTGGGTCGTTTTTATCGGCTAATTCGTAAGCCCTTTTTATGTAATGCAGTGCAGAATCATACTGGGAACGGACGTCAAAATAACGCCCCAGCTGAAAATAAAGGTTATCCATATAAGCGACTTTATGCTGCTTTCCATAAGCGATGGCTTCAAGGAACAGTCGCTTACAATCATTGCCTTGGTTTTCCAGACACTCTTCCCCGCGGTCTAGCAGTTGCTGAACCTCAGGATCCACTAGGACCGGTGTATTGTATTTGACCTGCGCCGAAAGGGCAATGACCGCAAAAGCAAGGACGAGCGTGAATGAAAATTTCATGTTAGGTTAGTCGTTTATGATGAATACTTCCGGCTGCTAAACTAGTCCCTTGGCTATCGCTTTCTTGACGAGGCCAGCCATATTTTTTGCCCCGAGCTTTAGCATCAGGTTGGCCCGGTGGTTTTCTACCGTTTTTTCGGAAATAAATAACTCTCCTGCTATCTCTTTAGTCGTTTTTTCGTCTAAAATCAGGCGGAGTACATCTTCTTCTCTTTTGGTCAGCGCAGCATTGCTGTTCGATATACTTTGCTGGAAAAACAGGTCCTTTAGTTCCGGACTGAAAAATTGTTCATTGCGTAAGACGGTCTGCAAAGCCGCCATCACGGTTTGCCTATCGTCCGACTTGATTAAGTAGCCATCAAAACCGGCTTTCACTGAAGATTTTACCGTGTACGTGTCGCTGTAACTTGTCAGCGCGATAATTTTGACCCCAGGATATCGTTTTTTTATTTCTTTACACAACTCCCGCCCGTCGGAAGACCCCAGTACGACATCCAATAAGATGATGTCCGGTAGGGCGTTGTTTTCCAGGATATGGTACAACGTTTCTTCATCGACCGCTTTACAAGTTTTCTCCACAAAACCAAAAGTGGAAAGCAGCAGCTCTAGCCCGTCTAAAACAACAGTATGGTCATCGGCCAATAGAATATACATGTTTTTCGAATAAATAATTGTTATCGACGCGAAGAATCGCACCGTTCGTCTAAATGCCAACGAATATATCCCAAATTATAACCGTTCGCAAGCGTTCCGGCGTATTTATACGGAACCTACAGCATATCAGGGTAAACCCCTAATTTAGTAAACCCCTATTTACCCGCTTACACAGGTAAACTTTTACATCAATCTTTGTAATCAAATCTGAGCTGGACGTTCCAGAAGACAGGAAGCAATTTTTAACAATAAACATATCTATTTAACATGAAAAAGCACATCTTTTATTTACTGGCATTCACTTTAGTGAGCAGTATGGCATTCGGACAGCGGGGTTTCCACACGATCGGAGTAGGTGTAGAAGGTGCCCTGCCGATGGGCGATTTCGCGGATGCTTTTGGTATTGGCTATGGGGCTAGCGGAAACGCTTTCTATGGTATTACGGAGCAGGGTGACATCACCGGTACGGTCGGTTACCTGCGCTTTGGCATGAAAGATGAAAGTGATTTCGTCAGCGGTAGCATGGGAATGATTCCCATTATGTTCGGCTATCGCCACAGCTTTGGCGGATTATATGCAGCACCACAGTTGGGGTTGCACCTGCTGAAATCAACGGTCAAGATAACCGAGGACCTCGGCCCGGGCCTATCGGGGCTGGGCGGCAGTACGTCCGAAACGAAGTTTAGCCTGGGGATCGTCGGCGGATACGCCACTGGGAAGCTCGATTTTGGAGCCCGTTTCCAGCTTGTTGACCAAATGAACTATGTCGGCCTACGTATCGGCTATAACTTTTCCTTGTAGCATTTACCGTATAAAAAAACCATGAACAAGAATAACTTTATAATCAAATGGGTGCCATTGCTCCTGGTTTGCTTCAGCTTTGCCGCCTGCTCGAAAGATGATATCGGCAAGAAACAGGAAGCGGACGCCAGTTTATCCATGGAAATCAATGGCGAGCCTTGGGGCACCACGATTAATACACTTTTTACCGAGGCACACGAAAGCAGTGAACTCGGCGAATACTTCCTGGTCCTCGTCGGCGGCCAACGGATCGACGCAGGGGGTGACGAAGACGATGTAAGCGCTTTCAATATGTACATTGCTATTCCGAAATCAAAATTCAACAATCCCAACGGATCTTACTCCATCATGAAGGAGTCTGAATCCAAAGTGGGCCAAGCTACTGCCCACTATACCGTGAATACCGGGTCAAGCCAAACTTGGTATGCTTCTTATCATCCGGAAAATCCCACACAAGCGGTTGGGACGGTCGAAATAACCGGTTTTGAAATCGGGGAACAGCGCGTGCTGGGTCAACCGACGGGTGTAGAAGGGTACACCAAACTGTCGGGTACGTTCCGGATGGATTTGTACGCCATGCAGGAAAAACCCGGAGCGCCATTGAAAGTGACTGAAGGGAAATTCAACTTGACGTCCGGAATGGGGTTTGATTTTTAAACCGGCCCCGTAATTAAATAGACCGTTAAAAAACATCGAAATGAAAACACTTCATCACCTGGCTGCCATTTTCCTGCTCATCGGAGTCGGTTCCTGTAGTAAGGACGGACCTGAAGGGCCGGTGGGGCCAAAAGGGGAACAGGGGGAACGGGGGGAGCAAGGCATCCAAGGCATCAAAGGCATGGATGGCACCATGCTTCGGTATGGTAAAGGTGCACCCAGTATTTCGGTCGGCCAGGAAGGCGACTTTTATATTGATATGAATAAAAGTGTCCTGTACGGTCCCAAAGCTCCGACGGGTTGGGGCGACGGGGTAAACGTTATCGGTGCGAAAGGAGACAAAGGGGATAAGGGCGACAAGGGCGAAAGGGGTTCAACAGGTGCCACCGGAGCTAAAGGGGAAAAGGGAGACAAAGGGGATAAGGGCGACAAGGGCGAAAGGGGTTCAACAGGTGCCACCGGAGCTAAAGGGGAAAAGGGAGACAAAGGGGATAAGGGTGACAAGGGCGAAAGGGGTTCGACAGGTGCCACCGGAGCTAAAGGGGAAAAGGGAGACAAAGGGGATAAGGGTGACAAAGGCGAAAGGGGTCCGACAGGTGCCACCGGAGCTAAAGGGGAAAAGGGAGACAAAGGGGATACAGGTGCAACGGGTGCCAGAGGGCAAGATGGCAGCCAGTTTCTAAGCGGAGCGTCGGGACCCACTACCCAGGGAAAGGCCGGTGACTTCTACTTCCACACGACCACGGCAACACTCTATGGCCCAAAAAACACCGCCGGGTGGGGAACGGGCGTATCCCTCAAAGGCCCTAAAGGAGATAAAGGAGAAGATGGAAATGCTAATGTCATCACCATGGGCTGGACTATCGTCACGACGGAATACTGGAAAAACCTAAGGGGTTACAGTTCCGGTGATCGTCGATGGTTATCATTTGATAGGCCCGGTGATAAGGCACTGCGGGTAGTAGAAGATATTTTCATCGTAAATACGAATGATCTTACAGGTGCTGTTTTGGTTTACGCGAATAATGGAACCGGATCACGAATGCTGCCTTTCGAAGATAGATTAACAGCGGCAGGACATACAGGGACATTGGAGCATCGTTTTGTATTTAGAGGAACTAAAATATACATGGTTGTAGCCCTAAGAGATGGGACCTGGGATACCGACTATATCATGAATACCTATCTCCCTTCGATACGCTGGAAAGTCGTGCTCATTCCGGAAATGGTGGCACAAAAGCACGCCACGGCCCTATCTAAATTAAACTTAAATAATTACGAAGCGATAAGTGGGTACTTTAATTTGAAAGATTAGCGAAAATTTAACTTTACACCATTAACAAAATTTACCATGAACAATCTATTATCCGTGGCACTCGGTGCTGCTTTGCTACTGGTTGCCTGTTCTGACAAAAAGGAAGACCTTATCGAGGAGAACGGCATCGATGCATGCCTGATGGCAAAAAACTATAAGTATGAGGAGTTATTGACCAAGAGCGATATTGCCAAGCACGTTACAATAGACGAGGGCTCTTACAAAGTAGACGTTTCACCCACGCGAGGTGAATACGGCTCATGCCGTTATGAGTGGCACAGCAACCGTCCGGACATCCCCATGGAGTTGCTTGGGCAGGTGATATCCGTGCCGGACAAAAATCGCGTAACACTGAAAATGCTGGGCTTCTATACCGATGGCGAGCTGAAACGCTATAGCCAAGCGTCTGCCATCGAGTTGTTTGATCAGACCTATAAAAAATTAAGTCAACAGGAATACCAGGAACTGCTGGCAAATCTAACGAAAGAATACGCGAACGATAACGCGGGGTTTGAGCAAGCCAAAGGCTTTTTGGATGCACGAATGGCGTTCACATTCGAACCTGTCGCTAATTTGGGTAATCGCGCTTATTGGTCGTGGCACGAAGAAGAAGGTATAACATTGGTTGTGTTGGCAGGAGCGGCTTATTTTACGGTTGAAAGTAAGACGACTGCCGACACAACGACATCGCTGGAGCATGCTGTTCACTTCGCGAAAGAAGTATTGGCAAAATGTGGTGGATAGGGTTTATGTGAATTAGCCACGACTTAATCTGACAATTACGATTAGAAAAAGTAACTTTAAACAGGTTAGGTAACATGACAACACAACAAAAATCTTCAAGAACAAGTTAGAAGTATTGGAGCTTGCCCTGCATTTGGGTAACGTATCGAAGGCATGCAAAGTGATGGGTTATTCCCATGACAGCTTTTAAAGATTCAAGGAATTGTATAAACATGGAGGAGAGTTAGCCTTACAGGAAATCTCCAGGCGCAAGCCGATCCTGAAGAACCGGGCTGAGGTCCTGCATAACGGCTTTCTTCTCATAATCCGGCACGTATTTCATGCTGCCGAGGAACTGGTGTACTATACATAACTGCACGCGGGTCTGCAGGAAGATCGATGCGATGGCCGCAGGGAAACCTCTCAACTCATCGATGGATGCGATGAGGGTGTCTTCCACACCACGCTGTTTCAGGTGGGTCAGTACCGAAAGCCAGAACCTGGCACCCTCGCTATCGGAAAGAAAAAGGCCGATCAGGTCCTTGCAGCCCTCGATGACGACCCCGAGGATATTGTACAACGCACGGGTCTTAACAGAACCGTTATGGCGGATGATTTATAATGCATATAGTCCAGAAACACAAACGGATATACCGAATCCAGTGGACGAACACGTCATTCGGTCACCGCAGGAAGCACACTGTCGGTGATACAATATTTCTCCGTGGCATACATCGCGCGGATGTAATGGCTGATGGCAGGCGTGCCCATTCTACGGACGTACGTCCTCCAGTTCCTCGGTGATGACTCGCTATCGTTTGAGGACAATCTTCGGCTCAAAACTGCTCTCGCGGTCCTAGCCTGTCTCCAGCTCAAAACTACCGCCGGCCATACTCTGACCGTTTTTTTGCTCTTGTCGTTGCAGCGGTTGGAAACACCGGAGGCTTTTTCCTCATCAAGATGGCTCTCAAGTTCGCCATCGAGCATCGCTCCAACAGGTGCTTCATCAACAGTGCAAAAACACCGTCCGTGCCACCGGCTTTCTTGCCGGCATACAAACCTTCCATCGCTTCCTGCTTGAAGCGCGTTCGACATATGATAACTTTCCGCTACTATCTTTGAATCCGCGAAAATTAAGTTTGCGGGTTTTTATTCTATTGGGAAGCGGAGATTATTTGCCTTTCTCCCGTTGGATCTTTACGTCAAAAAATCGGATCTTTTGGTAACGCGCATCGGGAAATGCTTCCACGGTCACGTTAAGCTTATCTTCGATATATTCGCCGGCTGCATACGAAGGAAGCCAGTAGGCTACCCCGTTCAAGGTTTCAAGTAATAAATCGGCATATCGTTTCGTCTCGAATGTTGTTTTCATCTCGATTCCCCGGGGTTCGCCTGTTTTCTTTACCGTTACGATGAATTCGATTTTCACTGGATCGGGCATTTCGTCCAACGCCTCGTCAAACCGGCCGGACAAATACTCCGCGAGATAGCCAGTGAACCCGGTATACTCGTCAATGGTACACCCCTTGACGATCATCGCTTCCGATCCGTTGGAAAAATCGACCGGTACCAGGTGGTACCTCGGGGTATCAAAGAACGTTTCGTCAGTATAGGCTTCATACCCCTGTACAAATTGCCCCTTATTGTAGAATTCGTAGCCCGCGTTCATCTCTTTGCCGTCGCCAAACACGTATCCGATGGTCCAGGTGCCGTGCGGGCGTCCGTCTACTACCTTGCCTTTGCGATTGTACCGGATATAGCCAAACTCATTATAACCATCGGCAATAACCGAAAACTCATATCGCCCTTTCCCGTTGGTAACGCGCTGGCGCCCGCGCTTATCCCAGAAATTGAGGATACGCATGCCGTCATCGGCATAGGATACTTCAAGCAGTGGCTTCCCGTCAGGATAAAAGAGATGAAGGGAACCAACGGGGACACCATTTGAATAGGTAAGCTGCCACTTCAGCTGACCGTTCGGGTGATAGGCTTTGAAATCGCCTTGTTTCTTCCCATCGATATAGTGGCCTTCCAGAATCTTTCGGCCTTGGTTGTCGAAGTCAGCAAATTCGCCAATAAACAATTGTTGCTGGAAGTCGTACCTGCCCACACGCTCGATGGCCCTGAATTCGCAATCCTTGTCGACCAGATAATAATGATCGTCATAAAAAAGCCGGATAAGGTCGTTGGGGCCACGTTCGTAAAATTGGGGCATATTCGCGGCTGTATCGGTTTGCGCATAAAGCGCTACCGATGAGGCAACCATCAGGAGTCCGGAGATTAGCCAGCGTGTCATAATTATCCGATTTAATGCGCCTCAAGCCAGTTCTTCCCTTCGCCAAGTTCGACAACAATGGGCACGGACATCACTAATGCATTCTTCATGTGTTCCTCAACAAGCTTCCTGAACTCGGCTACTTCCACCTTAGGTACATCAAACACCAACTCGTCATGAACTTGCATGGTCATCTTGCCGCGCAGCCCACGTTTTTTTATTGCCTCATGGATAGCGATCATCGCGACCTTGATCATGTCGGCTGCAGACCCCTGGATAGGCGCGTTGATGGCATTCCGCTCGGCAAATCCCCGTACGGTCTGATTAGCCGAGTTGATGTCGCGCAGGTACCTTCGCCGCTTCAACAGGGTTTCCACGTATCCGTGTTCCTTGGCAAAATTGATGGTATCGTTCATATACCGTTTGATGCCGGGGTATTGGGCAAAATACTGCTCAATGATTTGTGCTGCTTCTGTTCGGGGAATCCCGAGGTTCTGCGACAAGCCAAAGGCGGACTGGCCGTAGATGATGCCGAAGTTGACTGCTTTGGCGTTTCTCCGCTGGGCCGGGGTCACCTCTTCAAGTGGCACACCGTAGACCCTTGCCGCCGTAGCCCGGTGTACATCCAGTCCTTTTTCAAAGGCCTCCAGCATACCCTTGTCGCCGCTCATGTGCGCGACCAGCCGGAGCTCGTTTTGAGAGTAGTCGGCAGATAAAATCACATGGTCATCATCGGTCGGAATGAATGCTTTGCGCACCTCGCGCCCCCGTTCGGTACGAATGGGAATATTCTGCAGGTTGGGATTGGTAGAGCTCAGCCGTCCGGTAGCAGCTACCGCCTGGTTGTAGGACGTGTGTACACGTCCCGTTGCGGAATTGATCATCGCCGGCAGTGCATCCACATAGGTCGACTTAAGTTTCTGCAGCTGCCTGAATTCGAGGATGTCTTTAACAATATCGCTTTTCGGTGCCAGCGCCAATAAGATGTCTTCGCCGGTTTTATATTGTCCGGTTTTCGTTTTCTTGGCTTTGGGGTCCAGTTGCAGCTTTTCGAAAAGGACCTCGCCCAGTTGTTTCGGTGAAGCGATGTTGAACCGTACTCCCGCCTTGTCGTAAATTGTTTTTTCCAGTACCGCGGTATCGGTCGCCAATGATTCGGACAACTGCTTGAGCACGGGCACATCGACCTTAACACCGCTGCGCTCCATATCCGCGAGCACGTGGACTAACGGAAACTCCACTTCCCGGGCTAGCGCATTTGCCTCTGCCTGTTCCAGTAGGGGATCGAAAACAGTTTTCAACTGGAGGGTGATATCCGCGTCTTCGGCAGCATATTCGGTGATGGCCACGATGTCTACATCCTGCATGTTGCCTTGTTTCTTGCCTTTCGGACCGATCAATTCGGTAATGGGAACAGGCGTATAACCCAGGTAATTCTCGGCCAACATATCCATGCCATGGCGGGTATCGGGGTCGATGAGGTAATGCGCCAGCATGGTATCAAACAGCGGTCCACTGACGGCGACCCCATAGCGGGCCAGCAACAGGATATCATACTTGATGTTCTGCCCTACTTTTTCAATGGCTTGGTCTTCCAAAATGGGTTTGAACCGGGCCAGCACATCAATGCAGCCTTCCCTGTCGCATGGCGCCGGCACATACCATGCCTTGCCGGGCTCGATGGCAAAGGAGAGTCCGACCAGATCGGCTGTATTGGCATCAGTACCTGTTGTTTCGGTATCGAAACAGATGCTGGGTTGCTTAGACAACAAAGCGGCCAACTCTTGCTGCGACGCTGGTGTATCGGCTAAAATGTAGGTGTGTGGGGTGTTGTGAACGTTCTTTCCGGCGGCGGGCGGAACGTACTCCGTTTCGGCACCGGCATTTACTCCGGGGCCGGCGGCGTTGCCGAACAAGTCCATCTGTGTGCCTGAAGTGGCCTGGGCTGAGGATACGTTAAACTCTTCACCGAACACACGCTTGCCCAACGTGCGGAATTCGAGATCGGCAAACAGGGGCTCCAGGATGTCCTTATCTGGCTGGCCAAGTATGAGTCGCTCCTCGTCCAGCTCAACAGGGACATCCAATTGGATGGTGGCCAGTTTCTTCGATATCAATCCTTGCTCGGCAAAAGTTTCGAGGTTTTCCCGTTGTTTCCCCTTGAGTTGGTCCGTGTTGGCCAGAATACCCTCCATCGAGCCGAATTGTTTGATCAGACTTTTCGCGGTCTTTTCGCCAATGCCCGGAATACCCGGGATATTATCCACGGAATCGCCCCATAGACCAAGAATATCGATGACTTGTTTTACATCGGACACCTCCCACTTTTCAAGGATTTCGGCTACGCCGAGCGTCTCCGCCCCGTTGCCCAGCCGGGCGGGCTTGTAAATGAAGATGTTTTCCGTTACCAGTTGGCCGAAATCCTTGTCGGGTGTCATGCAAAACACCGTATATCCTTTTGCTTCCGCCTGCTTGGCCAGGGTGCCGATGATATCATCGGCTTCATAACCATCGAGCGTGATGAGTGGGATATTGAATCCTTCGACCAACTTATATACATAAGGAATGGCCGCGGCCAGGTCTTCCGGAATGGCTTGCCGGTTGGCTTTATACGATTCGAATTCGACATGGCGGTTGGTAGGCGCCATGGTATCGAACACCACGGCAATATGCGTGGGTTGCTGCGTCCGCAATACCTCCAGCAGCGTATTGGCGAACCCGAAAATCGCTGAGGTGTTAAATCCGGTGGACGTAATCCTCGGATTCTTACTTAGTGCAAAATAAGCCCTGTAGATTAAGGCCATCCCATCTAAAAGAAACAACTTCTTCACGTAGCGAGCGTATTGGTGTCGTCACAAAGATAGGGATATTGTGGCGTTTTTTTCCGACTTTTGCCAATATGGTAGGAAGCGCTCAGGCACGTAATATGGTATTTGGATGAAGGCCCTCGTCACCAGATCTACCGGCAGCTGGTATGAGGTGTTTGCAGCTGATGGCAACGTATATAATTGCCGTATTAAGGGTAAGTTCCGCACCAGAGACATCAAGACAACGAACCCTGTTGCGGTGGGCGACTGGGTGGATATCGCGATTGAGACGGATACCGATCCTAACACGGCTATCATCGTGCACCTGCACGAACGGCAGAATTACATTATCCGTAAGTCGATAAATTTGTCGAAACAAGCACAGATTATCGCCGCCAATTTAGACCAGGCTTTCCTGGTGGTTACGCTGGCTTCGCCGTTTACTTCGCTGGGGTTTATCGATCGTTTCCTTGTTACGGCCGAGGCTTATGATATACCTGCGGCACTGATCTTTAACAAGTTGGACCTGTTTTCTGAAACAGGCTTGGATGTTTTGCGCGAATACAAGTCGATTTATGACCCGCTGGGCTATCCATGCCACGAGGTCTCGGCGCTGCGGGGAACGAATATTGAGGAGATCAATGTATTGCTCCGTGAACGGACCACATTGTTACTGGGCCATTCGGGCGTAGGTAAATCCACGCTCATAAACGCCATCTGCCCGGAGGCGAAAATGCGGACAGCAGCCATCTCCGACTGGTCTGACAAGGGGCGACACACCACGACCTTTGCTGAAATGATACGGCTACCGGATGGCGGACGGTTGATTGACACGCCAGGTATACGCGAGTTGGGCATTATCGATATCGAACCCCAGGAATTGGGTCATTTTTTTCCTGAAATGAGGGAGCGGATGAATGATTGCCGGTTTAACGATTGCCGCCACATCAATGAACCCGGTTGCGCTGTATTGGCGGCGCTTGGGCACGGGGATATCGCCCCGAGCCGATACGACAGCTATCTGAGCATGTATCACGGTCACGACACACGCGTATAGACTAACAAACGCTACCCCCATGTATCATTTGATCGAAGAGACAACAACATTCATGGAGCGCAGGATAACGAATTTTACCCCCGGGCAAAAATGAAATTAATATTGAAAGAATTGATAGCTTTGCAACAATGAATACCCAGCTGCGCATTTTGCTGATTTCGCTGTGTTGCTTTTCGCTCCTTTCGGGGCTGCATGCCCAGGTGGAGGAAGATTTCAGCAGTGCGCTGGACTCCGCGCGCGCGGCCGAAGATAACAAAGAAGATACCGTAATTTATACGTCCAGGTATGTACGCTACACGACGCTGGCTATGATGAAGCAAGGCACATTTACCTATCAAATCGACACCTTGCATAAGAATTTCCAATATTACAGTCCGCAAAACCAACCAAGAAACCCCACAATCCATTTGGGTAGTTACGGACTGGCCACCCGCGACATGCTGTTTGTGCCTGATAAGACAATCGGATTCCAGACCGGATATCACAGTTTGGAGCGCTACCTTTATCAACCCGACTCGATAAAATACTACCGGGCTCGTGCCCCATTCTCGGAATTGTATAACGTAGGGTTTTTCTTTGACGATCAAATCATCCGGGCCAAGGTAACCCAGAATATTAACCCACGACTGAACATCGGCGGCGAATTTCACGCTGCGCGGGCGGATGGTTATTACATCAACCAACGGCATAATGACCTGAAATCAGCGGTGTTTGCGTGGTATGAATCGGAAAATCATCGTTATAACCTGCTCACGAATGCGGTCTTCAACCGATTGACGTCTACCGAAAACGGTTCGGTGCTTAATGACTCGCTTTTCCATGACCCTGATCGGGGGCCGGCCGACGCAGAATCTACCCGTCTGCAAGGCACCCGAGACGAACGACCAAGGCATACCTGGCGCGATAACAGCATCTTTCTCAGACAAAGCTTGTTTGTTGGGCGGCTGGACACCATCCATGCGGGCCAGCCTGAACAGCAAATCCTGCCGACAAACCGCATGTCGCACAGCTTCCAGTTCCGCGCGCGGAACTTCCAGTTCTACAAGAATGAAAGAGACGTGTATAACGCGTTCCCATTCGGGGGAAATGAGCTAACACAGGATACAACCCAAGTTACAACGATCACCAATGATTTTGGTTACAGCTTTTACCTCCGGGGCAAATCGCTTGCTTTTATCAAAAACGAGGTGAAGCTCGATTTGGGATACCAACATGATATGCACTGGTACCGCGACCGCGGAATGAATACCTTTCTGCAAAACAACACACTTAAAGCCGGGGTTGGCTATCGCTTTAGTGATCGGATTTCTATAACGGGCGACTTGAACCAAATTGTGCAGGGCGCCAATTTTGGCGATTATTTATACGAGGCCGAAGCTGATATTTTACTGAGCAATACCGTGGGGCGCATTGTACTGGGCGCTTATACGCAAAACAAGTCGCCCGAGCAACTTTTTCAACGGGCCAACTATACCTACCATCAGTGGAATCATAACTTCGCCAAGATCAAGACGACGAACTTCTCGTTTGCCTATGAAAACGCCCCTTTGGGCTTTTCGGGAAAAGTGGAGTATTTTTTAATCAACAATTACCTTTATTACAGGGAGGTTGACAACCCCGACAACAACCCCCGGTTGTTTCGGACGATTGAACCCGCCCAACTAGGCAATAGCATCAATCTGCTGAAAGTTTCGGTGGGGCAGAACTTCAGGTTGGGCCGATTCCATCTGGATAACTATGCGGTATACCAGAAGTCAGATTATAACGCGGTACTGGCGGTGCCCGAGTTATATACATGGCACAGCTTTTATTACAACGGGCTGCTTTATAAGATTGTTGATTTTAACCTTGGCTTTGACGTTCGTTTCAATACGCCCTTTCGGACGCCCTCTTATGCTATCAATATCGGACAATTTTATAACGACAATGTTGGTATTGAGTTCTCAACCTATCCCGTTGTTGATGTGTGGACCACGGCGACAATCAAACGACTTAACTTGTTTTTAAGCTACAACTTCGCCAACCAGCTCGCGTGGCCGTCTGGCTACTATACCGTGCGCCGATACCCGATGAACAATGCGAATCTCCGGGTTGGCGTTGCCTGGAAGTTCTATGACTAAGCGTACGCTGCTGTTTGATGGTTCTGTTCATCGGTGGCGCAGCTTCTGTTGTGGCTAATTTGTCTTACCTTTGCCGACCATGGATGCAATGAATTGGAAGCAATTGCTCTCGGCTAAGCGGTGGGGCTATGAATCACGGCATGTTGATGATCAGCACGACGCCCGCTCCGAGTTTCAACGTGACTACGACCGCCTGATATTCTCTTCACCTTTCCGACGGTTGCAGAACAAAACACAGGTTTTCCCGTTGCCCGGTAGCGTGTTTGTGCACAACAGGCTTACCCATAGCCTTGAGGTTGCCAGTGTCGGCCGGTCATTGGGTCGTATTTTCTATAATGAGGTGAGAAAGTCTTCGCCGGCTGTCGACGCGGAAGTGCCTTATCTGCAAGAGGTGGGTAACATTGTTTCCGCCGCCTGTTTGTCACATGATTTGGGAAACCCCGCATTCGGACACTCAGGGGAGGCAGCTATTTCCAGTTATTTTACTGATGGAGACGGACATGTCTTTAAGGATAGGGTTTCTCCCGAAGAGTGGGCGGATCTGACCCATTTTGAGGGCAATGCGAACGCACTACGGATACTTACACACGCGTTTGCGGGTAAGGACGAACATGGGTTTGCACTGACATACAGTACGCTTGGTGCTATCGTTAAATATCCCTGTGCCGCCATCGATGGCCACAACAAGCTGGTTCATCACCGTAAAAAGTACGGTTTTTTCCAGTCTGAACAACCTGTTTTCGAGAAGGTCGCTAAGGAACTTGGGCTGCTTGCGGAAGGCGGGCAACGACCGGGATTCAAACGGCACCCCCTGGTTTACCTTGTAGAAGCGGCCGATGACATATGCTATAACATCATCGATCTGGAAGATGCACACCGATTGGGTATCCTGACTTACGAGCAGGTGGAAGACCTGCTGTTGCCGATCTGCGGAGACCACCACCTAAAGGCGCGACTAGCCACACTGGTCGATTCCGATAGCCGGATCAGCCTGCTGCGTGCCAAGGCAATAAACACATTGATCGTTGCATGTGCCCGCGTCTTCCTTCGCGAACAGGAAGCAATACTTTGTGGCCGGTTTGAAAAGTCACTGATGGATGCATTAACGACGGATTTAGTGGAGGGAATGCGCGCAATCGAACAGGTTTCAATTGAGAGAATCTACAACGCACAGTCCGTCGTACAAATTGAAGTGGCCGGCTTCAAGGTCATGAATGGCCTGCTGGAAGAGTTTGTTCCGGCTTACCTGAGCGAAAGAAGAACCAAATACGACGGGAAGCTGCTAGCATTGATGCCGAAACAGTTCCATGCCAGCCAAGAAACCGCCTACGCGAAGATACGCTCGGTGCTGGACTTTGTTTCGGGGATGACCGATCTATATGCGGTGGAGCTTTACCGGAAGATTAAAGGTATTTCTTTTCCCTCGCTTGATTGAAGTACTACCCGGGCGTTAAACAATTTGCATTAATAATATGAAGCGCGTGCTATATAACCCTTTTGAGGATTTCCGGTTTGACAACAACACCTGCTTTCTAAGCGGCCAGCCGCTGCAATCGTCCGGGGAGCAGATACAGGTCTTCCCGGATTGGCTGATGCGTAAGTTTGATATCGAAGACAAACCTTTCAAGCTGCTCGACGAAAGCCTCCGCACGTACAGGCAGCTGCGGCTGCCATGTACGGCTGCCGTGGCCGAACGCTTTTCGGAACTGGACAGGCACATGGAGCAGGCATTTGAGCGAGGGTATGAAGCCGTGATGGAAATGGATAGGGTGACACTTTTTCAATGGGTAGCGCGGGTGGTGTACGGCGTGGTGTTTAATGAGATCCAGGCCGGGGTGCGCCAGCAAGCGCTTAGCGGAGAAGCGATGAATTTTTCGCAGGTGCTTGTGCATAAGTTTAAGAACCTCCACCTCATGTTGCAATCGTTGATCTTGCCCATCCAGTTTGATGGCGTGCCTTTTACTATTGTGGCCGCCCGGGTGGATAATCCGCCGGATACGTTTAGCTATCGGGATGAAATCAACACATTGGTGTATTCCTTGAGGATGAATGATTTTGGCTTAATCGTTTGCCTTCAGGACAATGGTGCAAATGGAGCTTATCACGAAGCATTTGTAAAGCCATTAATGGAGCGGCGGCTCCATCCTATCCAATTTGAAGAATTGTGTGCACGGTTTTTCTACTCGGCTTACTTGTTTAATCGGCTTCCGACATATACGGTTTTGCCGACGGCCGAGCAGGTTTATATCGAACCGATGCCATTGATGGACATGAGCATGAAGCCCATCTTCGATCACTGGCAGGTAAAAACATATGGTCAGGTTCTGGAGAGTTTCTGGAAGCCCTGGGGATACACGTTATTTGAAATTATTAAGGATCCGGAGCACCCTATGTCATTCCTGTTAGATCGTGAGGGGAAGCTGATAGATGCAGCGGAGATAGCCTTGCCTAACGGCTGAATGGCGGGATCGTAATGTGTCCGGTCTGATTAATGAAACAATTGGTTATCCGAAGCGACTGGAGATTAGCGGTTTGCTGGAAAACATTGATGTTTTTCTTTGTTGTTGCTTGTATTAAAGAAAAAGGTTGTTACCTTTGCAACCCGCTTCTGAGGGGGCGTTTTTAGTTCCTTGAATTGTTTGTTTTTGATTTTCCGTTGGGGGTTGTTTTGCGGGGTTGATTTGGTGTCCGGGGATGAAAAAAATAAAAAGTGAAAATAATTTTGCGGGGTTGATAAATGTTCTTACCTTTGCAATCCCAAACGGAAACGGGGTTACCCGTTCCGGCGGCGCGATGCGGCCGGGTGTGTTCGGGGAGTGAAAAAGTGAATGCGTTGTAGGGGGTCGGACCCCATGCTCCAGCACGATGGCCGAAGCGCGAGCGGAGGCGTTGAAGTTCTTGAAAGATATTGATATTCATGTAGCGTAACGAGTAGTCTGTTTTCAGGCGAAAGTTAAAAA